>Ga0210044_10000184_pt1 | contig 91012 bp, 69 predicted proteins | sample CryGey13umfilter_2_FD_183959 | JGI IMG/M metagenome (GOLD analysis project Ga0210044, IMG submission 183959) | Groundwater microbial communities from aquifer in Utah, USA - Crystal Geyser 4/9/14 3 um filter (SPAdes) (version 2) | ecosystem: Environmental > Aquatic > Deep subsurface >... | reverse complement strand
CCGTTCCGGTCATTCCTGGATGGATGGCGCAATGGTATGTGTATGTACCCGCCTCAGTAAAGGTCACCGAGTAAGTATCATTTTTACTTAGAGTGCCACTACTTTCAAATGAGTCGTCGTCGCTAGTTACTGTGTGGGACATGTCGTCTTTATTTTCCCAAGCGATTGAGCCACCAACCGAAATTGTCACTGTTTGATCGTCGAAAGCAGAGTCTTGGATTTTAACGTTCTCTACCTCGTTATTGTTATTATCCTCGCTATCCTCACTGTCATCATGGTCATCAATTTCATCTGTGGTACCGTCATTGTCGTGATCCCACTCCTGGCCGTCCTCCTCTTTTTTGTCTTTTACACCGTCATCATCGTCATCCTTGTCATGTTTGTCCATCTTACCGTCATTGTCGTGATCCCACTCCTGGCCTTCTACTTCATCCTTATCATCTACACCGTCATTATCATCATCGTCATCATGCTTATCGGCAGTCTCGTCGTTATCATGGTCATGCAACGCACTGCAAGATCCTTCAGCCCAATCTTTTAAGCTGTCGTTATCATCGTCCATGTCGGGACGATCTTTTTTAGCATCATTATCATGATTTCTACGTTCCGCCTTATCTTCTTCTGAGTCACGAGTTCGGTCGTTATCATCGTCCAGGTCTGGACCATCTTTTAACTTATCATTATCATGATTGCCGCGATATACTCCTTTTTCAATAGCATCTGGAATGCCGTCTCGATCTTCGTCGGTTTCAAGGTCAGTTAGGCGATTATCTTTTTCTGAGCCCTCTACGGCGTCATCATCCTTATCATCATCAACGCCATCGTTGTCATTATCAAGTCGATATTCCCCCTTTTCAACACAATCTGGAAAACCGTCGGCGTCATCGTCGACATCCTCGTTATCATTTAGACCATCATTGTCATGGTCATTCGGCATCTCATCTGCCGAGTCTACTATGCCGTCTTTGTCTGTATCTTTTGATGATTCAGCAGTCACAGTAGTAGCTCCAAGGGCTAGAACTGCGATCATGGCTGCGGCCATTAACCAGAGCAGTTGTGTTTTTTGAAACAGATGTGTCATCTTTTTTGTCTTTACTTTTAAAGCGCTATGCTTTGCATTCTATCATATATTCAGCCGTTGTCATAAAGCCTGTTGAACTGTACTTTTGCCGTTTAAACTGAAATACTAATACGTGCAAACGAAGTAATATGAGCGATACTATTTTGACATTATTAATAGACCATCAGTTTCCGGCTATTTTTCTAGGCGCCGTTTTTCTTGGTGAAACGATCATCCTGTCTGCCGCCTATCTGGCTGGTCAGGGAATGTGGTCAATCACCACAGTGTTTTGGTTAGCAATGCTAGGTACGGTTTTGTCAGACGTGGCCTGGTTTTTATTTGGGCAGTCAATTTTTTCAGCCACCAAGCGTTGGCGTGAAAAACAATTATCTTCAGAACGACTTTTAAAAAAACTGGAAAGCATCACCGGTAGCCGACCATTTTTAGCTCTGCTCTTTATTAAATTCCTTTACGGTACGCGCATCCTCACCATAGTTTATTTGTCAGCTAGAAAAATTAGGCCTTGGAAATTTATATTTTTTGATACGCTCGGTACTATTATATGGTTAGTCGTTATGTTGACGGTTGGCTGGTTGGCGGGGCGTGGTGTCTCGAACATAATTTCCGTCGTTGATAAAACTGAGTATGCGCTACTGGTCCTGGTTGTTATCATTATTTTGTATAGAGTCATCACTGTATGGACAGAAAAGAGACTCATCAAAAAATAACAGCAGTAGTGCCCACCTATAACGAGGCTAGTCGGATAGCTGCTGTTTTACAAACTCTGTGTACGAGTCCAGATATAGCAGAGGTTATTGTGGTAGATGATGGCTCCACTGACAACACTGCAGAAGTTGTAGGCGCTTTTGATGTTCGTTATATACCAAGTCATTCCAATCAAGGTAAGGGAGCCGCAATGGAAATTGGCGTGCAGGCATCTTGTAACGCAGTAATCTTTTTCGCTGACGCTGATGTGACCGGCTTAACGCACGACATGATTCATACTATTACGAATCCTGTTGTTAGAGGTGATGTTGATATGTTCATTGGTATGCGCAACCGAAAGATTTACTATCTTCAAAAAATAATTATCTTTGTTCCGCTAGCTGGAGGTGAACGAGCTGTCACTAGGCGACTTTGGAATACTCTCCCAAACTATTATAAGCACAGATTTCGTGTTGAGGTTGGTCTAAACTTTTTTGCACAATACTATGGTAATGGATTTCGGTTCACTATCATCAAAGGACTTAAGCAGGTAGTAAAAGAGAAGAAATACGGCTTGCTCAACGGATTGCTTCAGCGCTTCAAAATGGTGTTAAATATAATAACTGCTCAAATCAAGCTTCAGTTTGTTCATGTTCCAAAATCAGCCAAGAACCGCCGTTTGCTAGCTCTAGTTTCTGTCCAGAGTCTCGTTGGCCTCGGTATTGGGATCATGTTAGTGATGGCTGCCTATTACGGTCCGGCTGACTTTATTTCCCTGATATTTTCTGAAGAGCTACAGGAGGATCCAGGTGCATTGTTCCCTAAATTACTGCTCCGCATTTCCAGGGCAACGGCTTGGGGCACACTCTTGTCCATTGGGGCATTTATCGCGATGGCTAACCTTATATCTTTTTTGTTGACTGCCAAAAATCTCTTAATGGTTTTTCGAGGGATCAAGAGCAAGATAGATTTGCAAGAGTAACTGAAGCTAGCGCAAACTTTCGCCAGCTCTGGTATACTGTTGGCAGAAAAAACTACCAAAAAATCATGCAAAACGTAGACGCCTACATTCAAAAAATTCACTCCAGCCTACATGGCAGCGGGCCAGTTAATGTGTCACTATTTGTTAACGATCACATGCTCCTGCAGCCGGTGCTTCATTCCAAGCTCTCAACAAAAGAGGTAGACATCGCCGCGCTGACATACTCCCTTCTAAGATTGCCTTTTCAGGTTCTTCAAAGCAAACACCTTTTTCTTGGGCAGTCAGATAGGGTCATGGAAAAAGCTGGCATTGATCTTAACTCAAAGGACTGGGACCACGTGGAGGCTCTAGCCAGAGCTCGCAAGTGTAGATATAAAGCCAGCAAGAAACACCTAGCTCTGTTCATCGCCAGCAATACCGATGTCGAGGACATTGTGACAAACTTAACCGCTATCTACATTGAGCTTGTAAAACTGCATGCTAAATCAAATAGCGGCACTGCGCTCGAGGACAGTTTTGTTAACCGAGAAGATTTTGACAAGCTACAGGAAATTTTAGGTGACCACTTATCTCAGTTTGCAGACCTCGTGAAGAAGCCAATAGACTGGAAGGTTCAACTGTTGGCCGGTTCTCAGATGGATTACTCAAGAACTGTTCAGCAGTGGTGGATCAATATCGCTTCAAGCCGAAAGAAGGTTCCGGTCAACGTGTATGATCAGCCTATTTATTTTGTATCTTCTAACTCACATTCACTAATAAATGTGCTGTCAGGATTTCCTCTGTACAAAAAAAGTTTTATTGAGAAAATTGCCAAGCAAAGATTGGAGGAGCAGCGGCAGGCATTTGAAGACGAAGGTGTTCCGCCAGAGAACGTCCTCTATTATTTATCACGCTTTGCGAATAAAAAAGAACAATATCGTCGTGAGCTAAAGGATTTTGAGAAGAAGTACGGCCTCTATCGGATTGCCCCCTATCACAATATTGATATTGAAGGTCAGGTGTTCTCCATCAAGGATTTTATAAAAAATCCACACATGGATCCGCGGCTTAAAATCTCAGCTGCCCAAAAGAAGCAACTGCTCAAGAGTAACGCGCTAATTGTTAACATAGCTTACCCTTTAGGCATGGCTTCCTATCATATTCTGAAGGAGGTGAGCGAAAACGCTGAAGAGGTCAGAGGAGTTTATATCACGGGCAAGGCCGCTGCTTTAAACGCCAACATTGGTGATATCACTATTCCCCACTACGTTTACGATCATCACTTTGATAACGAAATTTTTGTTCACAACGATTTCAACAAAGATACCTTTAAGTCATACATGCAAAAGCAGTCAGTTCTTGATGCTCAAAAGGCGGTAACGGTGCGTGGTACCTATTTGCAAAACGTTGAGAGTCTACAAGCTGACTTTGCTGCTGGACGGACTATCGTTGAAATGGAGGCCGGCCCCTATCTAGAAAGACTTTATGAAATGATTTACCCAGAGCGGCATCCTCAAAACTCAACATTTGTGGTAAATCCTGATATCAGACTTGGCATGGCCTACTATGTCAGTGATACTCCATATCGATCAGAGGTAAACCTAGGTATAAAACGACTCACCTGGGAGGGTTTAAATGGCACTTATGGTATTAGCCTTGGTATCGTTCAAGACATTCTGAATGTTGAGTGCAGCAGACACGGCAAGAAGTAGGCCTTGCTCAAGCAGAAGTCCATTGCTGGTGAAAGCATGATATAATAAAGGCTTAATAGATAATGTTTATATTGTTATGGATATTTTGTTAGTTATCGGACGTGTATTGTTTGGAGGATTCTTCCTGGTATCTGGAATGAATCACTTCATGAAGATCAACGACATGGCCGCCTATGCGCAGATGAAAAAAGTACCAATGGCCAAATTTAGCGTTATGCTCACAGGTCTACTCTTGATAGTTGGAGGGCTCAGCGTGGTCTTCAATTATGAGATTCATTATGGTTACGCCCTTCTGGTAATCTTCTTAGTGCCAACCACCTTTATCATGCACCAATTTTGGGCAGTGAAGGAGGATAAGCAACAAATGATGGTAGAGATGACCTCTTTTATGAAAAATATCGCTCTACTCGGCGCAGTCGTTATGGGACTGGCTAGCACTTGGCCAATCTAGAAAACTGTTAGAATAGTTATAAATAAAGCGCCCCAGTCGGGGCGTTTTATTTTGTGGGTAATTATAGCTTAGACACTGCTGTATCTCTTGCAGAAAAATTAAAAAGCCCATATCCTGTTCGAGCAGACGTTCGATCTATACATTGGTGATTTGTCGTAATGGGCACCGGATAGAGTATTTATTACTCTATAGTATGACCATTAGGATTTCGTCCACTGTATTAGGCAGGCGCTGTTTAATACATTAGTTAAATTGAGTATGTTCTGGATTTTAGTATTCGGAATTATTATTAGTTTTTTTGCGTGCTGGACAATCGGTGCCAACGATGCGGCTAACGCCATGGGAACCTCTGTTGGTTCAAAGGCACTAACCTTTAAACGCGCCGTCATTATTGGTGGTATCTTCGAGTTTTTGGGAGCTGTATTGGTGGGCGCCAAAGTAACAGGCACCATTAGTAATGGGATTATTGATCCAGCTGTGCTTGCCACTAACGCAGGGTACGCCATGCTAGCCATGCTGGCGGCGCTCTTAACTACGGGACTATTTTTACTTCTAGCTAGTAAGTGGGGAATTCCAGTTTCTACCACTCACGCTATCGTGGGCTCTATGGCTGGCGTTGGTATTGCTTTGGGTGGGCTCAGCGTTGTGCACTGGAATGTTTTAGGAAAAATTGCGGCTAGTTGGGTAGTATCACCTGTGGTTGGAGGGCTCATCGCCTTTCTGATAATGCGATTAATTAAATCGCAAATCATTTATCGAGAAGACGCTGACTACCGCATGTATCTCTAACCAAGTAATGCTCTCAAAAAATAGAAGATAACGCCGGCACACATGGCCACGAAAGGAATCTGTAAAATCCAGATTGCGAAGGTTTTTCTAAGAAGTTTTTTGTCGAGTACAGCTTTTTCTTTTCTAGCTAGTCCTACTCCGATAATTGAACCAACAATAGTGTGAGTGGTTGAGATCGGCATACCTAGCTGTGATGCAAATAGAACCGTGGTAGCAGCCGCAAATTCTGCAGCAAAGCCTCGCATTGGTGTAATTTCTGTAATACCTTTACCTAGAGTTTTCATAACATTACGGCCATACATGGCAAGTCCCAGAAAAATTCCAGAGCCACCCAAGACTAGGACCCAAAAGGGTACACCCACACTAGCAGCCAAAGATCCATTTTTGTATATATTTGCCATAGCTGCCAAGGGACCAATGCCGTTAGCCACGTCATTGGCTCCGTGCGCGAAGGCCACATAGGCTGCCGTCAGTATTTGCAAGTAGCCAAAGGTTCTCAACACATTCAAACCTGGCTTCCCCTCCTTGGCTTTGTCTTTTCTCTTGAAACTAAGTCCGGCATATACTGCAACTCCTACTAACAGGGCTAAAATAGCTGCCACAATTGAAGCCTCACCAAACGAGAAATCTAGCTTGAGGTTTTTTAGTCCCTTGAAGACAATAGATAAAAAGAGGACAAAAACCACAAGTGAGACCAGATACGGGGTTTAGGTAGCTGCTAATGGCCAAATAAAAAATGACCCTCACTTGAGGGTCATTTTTGTGTACCTTTATTTCAGTTTCTTTGTGGCCGCTTTGCTGCACCCAAAGGCGTTACAGGATAGGACTGTAGCTTTTAGGCCAGATTTCTTCAATTTCTTTTTATCTTTTTTAGTAAAAGATAATTTGGTTTTAGCAACGTTGCTGTAGGTGATAATCTTTTTACCCTTTTTGTTCTTCACAAAAACTTTGTAGTAAGATGCGCCACTAACGGTGTTCCAGGACACCAGCTTCTTGCTAGCCTTTTTTACTTTAGACTTAGTTGGTTCAAGCTGATTGCTATCCACCGAGCAAGTATCTCCTTCAGAGCCGCCAACACAATCAGTTAAATCAGAATCGTCAGCGCCTACAGCAGAAGATTTAACTACCTCACCCTTTTCTGTAGTGAAGGTTAGCACAACCGGAGTCCCCCATAATCGGTGGTCAACTAGATCATAAATCTTCTTGGTAGAAGCTGTCGCAATTAGAACGAAGTTACCGTTGTAAAACTTATTTCTAAAGTCATAGTATTCCCAAGAATCACCGGACGAAGCGTACTTCGTTGTCGAAGTAGATGTCTCCATAGTATCTCCGCTTACCTCAAAGAAGGATAGATCAATCTTGACACTGCTGTCGTCTGCCTCTGGGTTTGTCCAGGATACCGTGCCGTCAGTGGCAATAGATAGTCCAGTTACTGGAGCAACGCTGGTGGCGTAGTATTCATTGTCGGTTACGCTTGGGTATGCTTCGTCAGAGCTAGTTGTAAAAATACCATCAACGCGAAACTGATATTCTGTAGCTGGGGTCAATCCAGTAAAGGTGTATTGTAGCTCACCGCTACCGTCGTCATTCAAGACAAGTTGAACTTCTTCGCTTCCAACTGAAGTTTGAATGTCCTCCGTCATGTTTACCGTAACGCCTTCAAAGTTAGAGTAGCCCATTGGTAACTTAACTGTGCAATTTGAATCATCAAACGACGGTACGAATTGCATAGTAATTGTAGTCGGTGTAGCCGCTACTGGTTCAGCGTAGATTTCTAGAGTTGAGCCAGTAGTTTCTGTGTAGGCCTCGTGGGCGCTACAGTCACTAATTGTATTTTCGTAGCCATAGGTTGCCTGAGCTGCTGAGGCACTGATCATAAATAGACCCGTGGCCACAACGGAGCTTAGAAATAGCGCTCGATGTGATTTCATGTTGACGTCTTTATAAGATAAATTTCAGGCCAATCATAGCCACCCACAGGTCATTAGTCAACTTAAAGTTGGCTGAGTTTTGCATTGGATAAGCATCAATCAAACAAGCTTACTTAAATTTACTGCCAGATACAAAATGACCGCCACAGGGCGGTCATTTATTATGGAGCGGGTAACGAGAATCGAACTCGTATCTCTGCCTTGGCAAGGCAATATAATAGCCATTATACGATACCCGCGTAGATTACGCCCACAAATTGGGCAGCGGGAAACAGTATACCAAACCCCACGGAATCATCAAGTGTTAGTTCCAAAAAACCCTAATTATATTGACAAAAATGCAATAAAATGCTATTGTATATAAATCAATTACAATCTCTAAAACTGTAGCTTGTATGAGCCAGGATCAATTTTCAAAAATAAATCAAGCTGCTAAGCAAGGTTCATCGCCGGAAGATTTGTATGCAGCTTTTCAGGAGGAATTGTTGCAAATACAAAAAGATGGTGAGAGTGAGCTTGAGACCTTGCGTCGGCATGTAGACGAGCAGAGGCTTGCCGACTTAAAAAATGATATTGAAGAATTGTAATTTTATGAAACCAGGTCAGGACCATCTATCACTACAGAGAAGGCGTCAACAGACGGCAGAGTCAGGCGTTGCCCCAGCTGCCAGGGAGCCTCATGTGACTCCCTTAGATATGACTGAGGCTACAGCGGTTCTCCGTAGAGAAGATCCAGCGCTGCTAGATCAAAGTACGCGCATGCATCTATCCCGAGCTAGTTTGAACGAGTCCTTGCAAGCCAGGCATGAATTTCAAAGCAGAGTAGATGGCCTGCGTAGAGCTTTTGAATCTGGTCAAACAGAGGCCTATGTCCGTCCCCCTTCTCATTTTAAAGTAGATGGTGAAGGAAGCGTAATTCAAGTCCTGCAAGAAGGCGGTACAATTTACACAGCAGATAGAAAGGTTGGCTATCAACTTCCTTATAGCGATTTAGACCGTATTGGCCGCAAAGTTGAGCATGGTATCAGAGCCGCCACGGCTTTATTTGGGTATCGGCTTCTCGAAATGCACGGAGCCATTAAAGCAGAAGACATCTTTAGGTATATTGATGATGTGGTTTTGGCGGGCGAGGCGAACACTGGTGATAATAGACATGAGGCAATATTGAGAGAAGCAGAAAAATTATTCGCATTCGATGAACAGCTAAGTCATGACGCTATTCTCAAAGATGAAATGGGCGGAGATTTTGTAGACTATGATAACAGTGATTACGCTTTTACTCTGCGAATGCGGTCGTTGGATAGCCCGGTAGCGGTTGAGAGGCTTAATGGAATTTGTGAGATAGCTCTAGCTCGTGGTCGCGAAGAGGAGCAAGCTCGTTTGGCAAGTAAGTATGGCGAAAGTAGCCCTGTCTATCAGGCTCACGCTGTTATTGCCAAGGTCATCTCCGGATACGATGTCATGTAAAATTTGATATTTTTTTTAAAAAAAGAGAGTGAGTCACCAATTTGGCAACTCACTCAAAATTATTCTCAAGCCCGACCAATCCAAGAAACATTGGAGGGCAGGCCAGCTGGACGAAGCGTCCGGATGCGCTCGACGATCTCCGGAACTCTTGCTGTCAGCAGCAGGAGACGCTCACGGGCTTCTTCCGTCAGTCGAGTCTCACCGACAGCTGCGATGTCACACTGTTGAATGGCGTCCAGCTTTACTCGCACCGTGACCCAGGGGCCACTGCGGCGAATCCTGGTAATCATGCGAGCGCTGTAGATCTCATGTCGAACGAAGTGCAGCAGGAGACGCTCCAGGTCGAAGACCAGAATCGTGCCGTCGGCTGCGTAGATGACTGCCTCACCATCAGGCCGGCGAAACTCCCAGTCGGTCAGTTCCATGGGCCTGATGACAGTTTCACGGATCATGCGCGCTCCCACGAGGATGGCTTCTTCTTTCACGGTTCACTCCTGGTTTTTCTGCCAAATTCAGGCAGCTGGTTGGGTGAACAAAAACAAAGACGCCTCCCCGAGAGGGAGACGTCGCTGTTTCTGCACACGTTTAGTTCCTCTACGGGGTAGGCGAAGAGGAGGAGGATGAAACGAATTGTTTACCACAATACATGTGCATGAAGAGAATTTACACCTATCAACCAAGCGCGTCAAGATCAGTAGTTGTAATTGGTGTTGCAGTTATTAAACCAAAATGTCCCACCCTTCATCGAGGGCCACTTTTTTTAACTCTGGATCAGGATGAACAGCCGTCTTATGTTTAATCAGCTCGAGCATAGGTCTGTCTGAGATAGAATCAGCGTAGCCATAACTCTTTGTTAGGTCGACACCAAATTGCTCAGCAAACTCGGTAACTAAATCAGCTTTGGTTTGGCCATAGTTTAAGCGCGCTACTTCGCCTGTGTAAATGCCTTTTTCATGAACTAGCTGTGTGTCAATGACTGAAAGTGCATCAAAATAGTTTTTGAATTGTTTAGCGAGCGGCTCAATAATTTCAGTTACCAATATTATCATATGGCCCTGCTCCTTGTGGTCCTTCAAAACTGGAATCATGTGTTTTTGGAGGTGTTCCAGAATGTGTTCGTTAAAAAACTTAGCTGCTTCCTCTTCCACTTGCTTAGTTGTGTGACCCTTCATAATCGAGAGCGCCCGTTTCATTAACGAGCCATGGGGTAAGAGATGGAACTTCTCCAGCATCAACCAGAGGAAAACCTGAAAGACTACGCGACGGGGTACTAACCCTTTGGCCATTAGGTGTTTCAAGAAATCCTGTTGGGAATACCCCTTGTATAGAGTATTATCAACGTCCACAAAGACACCAATATTATCGGGATGGTATTCTTCCATGTATTCTGGCAAGTATCTAACTGGAAGTAGGGTAATCATTGCTTGTTTAACTTCTTCTTGTTGTTTTTCAACTGCCTCCCGGAATGAAAAATCCTTTGTGACCTCAGCTGGTTCAATCAAGCCATCAAACCGAACGGTTACAGTGCCAGGTCTTTGGTGCAAAGGGTCCATGGCTATTTTTTCTAAACCAATCAGGCTCATCGGCATAATTGGAGTTTTTGATCGTATAGAAACTCTAGCGGCCCCAGTGTGTAAATAGTGCAGCTGCTTGGTGCGTTCGTAGTGTCCTTCTGGAAAAACTAAAACATTATGATGCTGCTCATTTACCGCATCAATCAGTTTACGGAGAGCCGCCTCTTTTTCATTAGCTTCAGTATGCTTCTCTTCGTCAACATTATCGCGCTGGACATCAATGGCGCCAGATCGCTTCATCCATAATCCAATCGGCCACGGAAAGCTCTTAAATGGAGCTACTAGTGAATTCAGTTCAGGTCCAACGATAGCTAGCACCAAAAACCCATCCATCCAAGAGGGGTGGTTGGAAACAAAAATAACGGGATGTTCATAATTTGGGACATGTGTTCTCAGGTCTAACTTGATTCTCGATAATTTCAACAAGCGAACTGAATTATGGTGAGAAACCAAGCGCCAAAATCGCTCTCTTTGGTCAGGTTCAATAAACTTTTCTGCCAAGAACATTAAGGGTAATAGACAAATCGCTTGTAAGACAAACGCTGCTTTTACCCATATGGCAAAGATCATTTGGAACCAGGTTTTGTCCCAGATTGAGTTCATTATTCAAATTGTTTTTTGATTTCTATTTTCTCGATTTCGTTTATGTATTGTATCATTTTTTCCACTTTTAGTCAACACAAGGGGTTGACATTTTAGTAATAGAATGGTACTTCTAGCCGGCAAGAAGAGGTGCATTTCGGTGCAGATTCTTCTCGTTCTCATACATTTTAGATCTCACCTCTATCGTCTTCAGGCTCTGCTTGAAGGCTCCTTCCCCACCAGCGGCAATTATCCGCTCCCACCACCACGGAGGCCGACATGGCCACTTCTAGCATTGCCCCGACGGGCTCCCTCCAGGTCGTCGACCAGGTGTGGCGGGATGTCGAGGCCCACCGCAACCTCAGCCTGCTTGTCGGCGGCTGTGTGAAGCTTGGCGTCAACCCCAGTTCGGTCTTGGCGGCCATTGCGCCAGCCATCAACGGACTGGCGGCCAAGCTTCCGGCTGCCGCAGACCTGGCCAAGATGACGCCGCAGGGTGTCGCTTCGGCCCTCGGGTCCCTGCGGGGTACCTGGGTCACCCTCGACGAGTACAACCGCGCTGCGCTGGCGGTTGTGAAGGCCACGGGACACCCGTGGCACCTCCGAGAGATCGGAGGTTGCTCCCGGTTCATGGGCTTCGGTGCAGACGCGCTGAAGCTGATGATCAACAACCTCATCGGGAAGTACTTCAGCAGCCCCTGGCACGTTCTTGGTCAGCTCCCCCGCGGTTCCCACCTCTTCAACAACAACAAGGGGTGGGACAGTGAGTTGGTTGGCCGGGGACATGCCCGACTGTACTGTCGGTACATGCCGGGTGAATACGGCCAGCCGCCGCGCGAGCCCTCGGAGGACTTCCTCTCGCTGTACCACCTGATCCGGGGCATGAACGAGGCGCTGCCGATGCTCTGGCCGGGCAACAGCCAGGGTGGGCGGGTTCACTACCCGCTCGTGCAGCTGCCCCTCATGGAGCTGCTCGAGCAGTGGGCCCCCCAGCTGCAGGCGCGTATCGACGGAGGAGGTCTCTGGATCACCAATGCCGGTGAGGATCGTCTCATCGGCAAGGTGGTCTGGGCGGTGCCCGACTCCCGGGGAATCTACGCTGGTCACACGGCGGACGAGTACCCAGGAGAAGATGGCATCGAGGGAGTGCGCCTGTCTCAGGCGATCACCACTCCCTGCACCTGCTGCTGCGACCCTCAGGGCGAGCCCATCCACCACTCGCTGTTCGAGGCCGGCGAGACCTTCATGATCAATCGTGTGCGGGGCACCTTCCCGTCCACGATCGTGGAGGTGCAGTGGAACCCGACCCTCGGTGACCTCCTCCCTTTGAACAAGGGCACACTGCAGACCAGGCTGATGGAGGAGCATCGAGAGGACCAGGGCGCTCGCGCTCTGGTCAGCACGGTCAACAAGCTGGCCCTGGCGGAGGCGGTTCTCGGAGGGATGTTCCCCAACGAGGAAACTGCTGCCATCGTGGCAGACCGAGTGCATCGGCGCGCCACGGGCACGGAGACCAAACTCCTGTGGTCCCAGGCCGACATCGCCATCTACACAGACATCGTCAGCTCCGAGCAGGTGATGACTGGCATGGATGTTGGTGACTGGACCAAGCGGGTTCAGCGCATGTTCGACCGGATGCGCGAGCTCGCATCCAGGCACGGGGTCTGGCTCTACAAAGAGACCGGTGACGGGGCAGTATTCATCGCTACGGCCTCCTTCGGGCAGGTCGCGGCGATCAACTGTGCTGAAGTCGGTCTCGGCGGAATGCTGGACCACGCCCTGGCCTTCGCCTCGGAGCTCCCGGCCATCGTGCGGGAGACGCTCGGGGCTGAGATCAGGGTCGGAATGCATGTCGGTGAGAACTACTGGAGGATCCAGGGAGCGGGCCTGCTCGAGGCCAGCGGCGTGCCCATCACCCGAGCCGCTAGGCTCGAGGCGGCGGGACAAGCCGGTCGAGTGCTCGTCAGCCCCGAGGTCGTTCAGATGGCTAAAGGCCTGAGCTGGGAGTTCCAGCCCCGAGAAGACTACACCGTCAAGCACAGCAAGGTCATCACGGGTCACCTCCTGGTCGTCAGCTAGACCTGACCACAACCCGGAGAGTCTGATCGCGCAAGCGGACAGATTCGAAGGGTTCTTTTTTTACCCACATGTCACTAGTTTCTATATGTGTTAACATCAATTAAGAGTACTATCTTACTCAAGAAAGGAGGTGTATATATGAAAGGAGCACACATGGTCGCTTTCGGTCTCGTCATCATTGGCGGGTTAAACTGGTTGCTTGTTGGGTTATTCCAATGGGACATCGGTGAACTATTCGGTGGCATGGACGGAGTCGTTTCACGAATCGTTTATGTCCTGGTTGGTCTTTCCGCGGTTTATCTTGTTGCAATGCACAAGAAGGACTGCATGTCCTGTAAAATGGACAGTAAAAAGCCAGCTATGCCAACAGATAGCGTTAGTTAGGCAGTTTACAAAAACACCCCACGATCGAGGGTGTTTTTGTTTTGGGATACTTGAAATAACTATCCACCCTTGCTACACTGCGTGAGCTTTTGGCGTGGTAGCAAAATTGGTTATGCAGCCGCCTGCAAAGCGGCTATATGCCGGTTCGAGTCCGGTCCACGCCTCAATTAGAGAGGCGACGAGGTTATTGCCGTAGCCTCAAGCGATAAAAATAACCCCGACAAGAAGTCGGGGTTATTTTGATATCTTTTTCTACAGAAAAGCAAAGCTCTGTTTAGGAGATCCGTCTAGAATTTCAATTGTTGTAATAGGAGCTCCGAAACTAGGAGGATTCAAAGTATGGTCTTGCCAAATATCAATTACAAAGCAACTCTTGTGGGAGGCTAACCTATCTTCAACCACAAAGACTTTGTCACCAAACTGATCCGGCATCCGCAGGCGCGTGCCAAATGGCAGGCAGTTAGCAGCCACCGTTCCGTCGTGAACTCTGCTGCCGGAGGCGGTGGTAAATGGATCTCCATCTGTTTGCCAAGGCACAGAATTATAAACTGTAATTTGAGACTTATATGACCTTAGGACGCGATCTGGAAACGGCTGAATAATTGGTAGTCTGGCGATTGGTTCAGATTGATCCCAAGGTGTAGCTGGACCTAGTACATAGGCACTGCGCTCCGAGAGAGTAGAATGAGGTGCAAATATATTATAGGCTATTGTCACAATTAACAGCACGAGCAAAGGCCAGGAAATTCTAAGGTTTTCTCCATTTTTTCTGCCAAAAGTGACAATATTTTGTATAAATGTGTTCATAGGAATTGGGTTCAAAAAAGCCTCACCTATGTGGTGAAGCGGCCGGACCTTAGCAAAAAAATCAATTTTTGTCAATGCCTAGCGCAAATCAAAAAAGCACCGCCAGGCGGCGGTGCTTTTTGTCATAGTAGTCTATTTAACTGACTTTGGAGCTGTCTGAAATCTATTCCAGTCAGTATATTCTCCACAACCAGTTTCATTGCAAGCCCTCACCCTCCACTGGTAGTAGAAATCTGGCTTTAATTTTTTAACAACCTTGGATGTTGTTGTTAAGTCATTAAATTTCTTCCAATTTTTTTTCTTAGCAAAATCATTTTTCTTTACGCATTTTTTACCACTATCGTTTTTACATTTTCTAACCTGTAGATCGTAGCTGGTGGCAGTGTCAACTTCTTGCCAACTCAGTGTAGCGGTTTTAGACTTAATCTTTTTCTCCTTCAGCTTTTTCTCCTTCACCTTACTTGGTTTCTCTTGCGCGCTGTTTATTGTTACCACGACTCGGTCAGAACTATCTCCAGTTTCAGACTGGGTAACAACCTGGTACCCAAAGTTTCCATCACACTTGTCGGTTAGATTGCACCAGTTGCCTAGGGCTTGGCGAATTTCTAAAGAGGCCTGAGGCACATCTGGACCACTGCCGGAACCATCCATATTTGTTTCGGAATCTTCGGAGTCAACCGACCCAATCAAGGTATCTTCTTCCTCTTGGAATCCAGCAGTATCACCACTTTCCTCATAAATTTCTAAGAAACTTCTATCTTCTGAGGCAGAGCTTATAGAGTCCCCGAATTCAGCCATGCTGGCAACCTGCTCAGAAGTAAGCGTGATATTGGCTACCAGGTAGTTTGTATAGACTTCCTCGCCAGATGGTCCGAAGGCGAACACCATGTTGTGATCAAAGTCCTTGGGTAGTGAGGTAATAGTTCCGGCTAGCGCCAAGTCATAGATAGATTCGAATGCATCTTCTGTTACATTGTAGACTCCTTGCATTGGCCAAGCCGTGGTGAAGCCAACGTACATATCGGTTGCACTGGTGCCAAAATAGAGCTCAAGTAGGTCTACCTGTGACTCGTCATGGTAGAGGTAAGTAGCACAGTTATCATCACTGGCAACTTCTACCCAACTAGACTCATCCCAACAATAAGGAGTGGAGACCAAGGGCTCCTCGCCAGACTCGTCAATAATCTGAGCTTCTTCTGGCCAGTCGCTAAAATCACCATCAAAGGTAATTGAGTCAGTTTCGATGGTAGATTCAATTGCTCTGGCGTTTGCCGCCGAGATGGTCAGCATAAGCCCGCCGGCTGTTATTAGTGCCGCTAAGGCAACGGCAATTTTTCCTGTGGTTAGAAACATAGTCCTATGTTTAACTATAAGTTATAGAAATAATAGCACGCCACCTATATTGAACAAACTAATTTCTAGCGTACAAACTAAAAGTAAAGGAAATATCACCCTCGCTGCCACTTTTTAATACTTGCCTGGCATAGCCAGGGGGTAGTTCAGGGAAAAAAGTGTCACACTGAAAGGTGTAATCAATTTCAGTAAGGTACACTCCGTCCACCGCTGGATGAGTAATAGTGTCATTGTAAACAGCGCCACCACCAATAACAAAAATTCTGTCCACCGAGTCATCAACTAACTGGATAGCTTCGTCAAAGCTACTAGCTACGGCGGCACCCTCTGCGACGTACTTTGTATTACGACTAAGAATCACATTATTGCGTTCAGGGAGTGGACGGAATTTATCAGGAATAGATTCCCACGTGGCTCTACCCATGACTACCATATTTTTTAAACCAACATCCGTAACAGCTGTTGTTAGATTTTTAAAATAAGCCATCTCCTTCTTTAAGTGCCAAGGCAGCTTGCCAGCTTTACCAATGCCTCGTTGCTTATCGCAAGCCGCTACTAAGTAAACTTGGTGGTTACCAATCATACCGCTATATCAAATTTGATTCCCGGAAAACTTTTATAATCAACCACCTTTGTATCTGTGTAGGACCAATCAAAAATAGAAGTAAAGTTTTCAGTTTCAAGTTTTGCCAGTGGGTGAGCGCTAGGGTCGCGCGATAGTTGTTCGCGAGCTCCAGCTATATGATTTTTATAGATATGAACGTCAGCCAAAAAACCTGTGAGTCGCCCCTCTTCGTAGCCAGACTCCTTGGCCAGAAGGTGCAAGAGTGTGGCGTAGCTGGCGATATTGAAAGGCAGTCCCAGCATGGTATCTACTGATCGCTGGCTCCAAAACAAATTTAATTTGTTATTTAACACAGTAACTTGAAAACCATAGTGACAGAATGGTGGCACGACCTTGTCGCGGTCCATGGGGTTCCAGGCCAGCACCAGCATTTGGCGGCTGTGTGGTTGAGTTTTTAAATCTCCAATCAGCCGTTGCAGTTGGTCTACACCTTGCCCTGAATAGTCAGTATCAAAGGTTTTATATTCCGCTCCAAAGTGACGCCATTGCCAGCCATAGATGGGTCCCAGGTCCCTCTCTTCAAGCATGCGTTGTTTAGTAGCTTCATCGTGGGCGTAGGGTATTTTCAAGGGAGTGCACCACTCATCCCAGATGTGGTTATTACGTTCTCGTAGCCAGTCTTTGTCTGAGATTCCCTTAACGAAAAACTCTAACTCGCTAGCCACCAGTCTGTAGGGAACCTTTTTTGTTGTCAGTAGCGGAAAGCCATCTTTCATATCGTGTTGAAACATAGCGCCAGGCATAGACAGTGTGCCTGTTCCAGTTCTATCTGGCTTCTCCTCGCCTGTCTCTAGTACAGCACGAACAATGTCGAGATATTGTTTCACAGCAAAAGTGTTAAATGGAATTTTCTAGTTCTAGCCATTCGGTTTCAAGTCCCCAACCCTCTACCACTGGCTGCAGAGCTTGAACGCCGAATTTTTCAGTGTGATAGTGACCACCAGCGATAAGATTTATTCCAATTTCACGGATTTGTTCACGTGTCCACTCTCCAACCTCTCCAGTTATAAAGAGGTCTACTCCTAGCTCTTTAAGCGAAGCAAAGTCCTCTTGCCGAGGCGCCCCTCCTCCACTAACTGAGATAACCGTAAAATTTTCCTTTGGTCCAAAGTCATACACTACTGTGTCAGGGCTTAATCTTCCTGATAATTTTTCAATAACTCCAGCAACGGTTAGCGGATCCACAAAGTGCGCCAGTCTTCCCCAGGGCGCTTCGTGGGCAGGGTCAAAGTATGGCTCAGTGTTGTTTGGTGTGCCAATGGCCTGTAGCATCTCAGAGTTGTTACCAAGTTCTGGATGAGCATCCAAAACAAAATGAGCGCTCCAAAGAGCTATGTCATTCTTGATTAAAAATTCTAGCCTTTGATAGGTAGAGGTATCTAACTGTTTTGGTAAGATTTGAAGCCCATGGTGTACTACTACAGCATCACAGCCAGCTGCCTTGGCCAGTTTAAATAATTCAACGCTCGAGGACACACCAAAACCAACCTTTTTAACTTCGCCACTGCCCTGGCTCATTAATCCGTTATACAAGTTATCTTTGGCCACAAATGGCATCAGCTCTGGCAAGCAGAGCAACTCTTTCATTTTTTGATCAAATTCGTAGGTAGTCATGGCCTCAGTATAGCCATTTTTTACCTTCGAGTCGATCTATTTTTTGAGCAGATAATATACTTGATATCCAGTCACTGTTGTTGCAACGATTCCCAGGAGCCAATTTGGCGCAATTGTGGAGAGCGCCCAGATCGAAACAATTCCATAGAAGGCAGTGCAAGCCAGTAGTATCATCATTCGCCACCAAGAGGGCCTAACAGTCGCTGGCAAGCCCAGATTTAGCTTTAGAAGCAGCGGTGGGTAGAGCCACATGACAATAGCCGAGAGGGAGGCTGACATCACTAAAAGGAAGTACGGCTGCTTGAAGCTTGGTATGACTAGCGACAATAGCAGCACAAACACGCCTAGCCCAATGGCCCCAATACTTATTTTACTGGCAGTCAATTTCAACAACTTTCCTTCATCTTGAAATGGTTTAAGCATGCGAAAGCTCAGGCGGCCAATAGCATCTAGTATGGCAACATTGGCCATTACAAAAATTAGAATACCAGCTGTTCCAAAGGCCACTCCAGAAAAAGGTATTAATTCATTTAGAGTAGCGATCTCAGCAACTAAAACTCCGAATCCTTGGGCGGATCCAAGCGGTAACAGAATTCTCCCCAGATAACTCACGAAGAAGATAGAAAATATATTGGCGCAGAAAAACAGTAAAAAGTGCTCAGCGTTGACCATTCTAAACCATTGTCGAAAATTACTGCGTGAAGTTTCTGAAGTAAACTCTAGTTTGTTACGGTCAGCCTCGGCAACTCCAGCCACTCCGTATTTTTTATCCATTACCCACTCGCTCTGGACTAAGTTAAGCACTCCCGCGACGCCGCCAAAGGCCAGCGCTCCAAGAAAGTCGAATCTAGGCAAGTCAGCCGGCAAGTACCCCCATGAAACCAGACCACGCAATCCCTCCAAAAATATTGTCCACTGAAAATTCATGGCTACGGTAATTCCGATTATACCAATAGCAATGGCTAGGCCAAATTTGGAAAAAGTTTCTATAATCGCGTAGCTTTTTCGGTTTTGGAAAACTCCAATTGCGACAAGTAACAAGATGATTGTTACAACCAGGCCAACATTGCGCGCGACTCCTTCATCCAGACTCGGTGCAAAAACTGTCACAATCAAATTACCTGCCGTGCTCATCCAAGCTGGCCAAACCAGCGAGACGATGACGGATGCGGCAAAGACCACAGCAATCCAACGAACCGAGCCTACTAAATTTTCCTCAGTACTCTTACCAGTAACCAGGGTATATCGTTCAATCTCCATGTTAATCACAAATTGCAGTATCAGAATAATTGGAATCGCCCATAACAGACGCAGGGAAAAATTGGCAGACAGGCTTGGCCACAATAATAGCTCTCCACCGTTTAGGGATAAGGCCACAAAGACTATGCTTGGACCGATCAGTTGCAATAGGCTTCGTTTGAGTTTTGGAAATGGAATTGATTTATTCATACGCGGATTATATCACGAAAATGATGATAAATTTCTGAGCCAGCGCAAATTATTATCGGTCAGGCCCACACTTGATAAGAAATAGGAGATAGCCAATCCCGGATATTCCATCTCCCATAGATTATTTCTATAAAAAGCAAAACGACCGCAATTAAGCGGCCGTTTTTGTTTGAGCGGGTGAGGGGAATCGAACCCCTATCAACAGGTTGGAAACCTGTGGTAATAGCCATTATACGACACCCGCACGCTCAAAGGAGTATACAGCAAGATTTAATATTGGCAAGTTTTATTGGTAAAAATGCTGGACAAACTGCCCTTCACAAGCTACTCTTGCCGCATATGCAGCCAGCGCAAGATACTTGCCATTGTATCGAGGTTAAAAACCTTATGGTGCAATTTGGTGACACTCCAGTATTAGAAAATATCTCCTTTAGAATTGAAGAAGGTGACTACGTTGGCATTATCGGTGCTAATGGCAGTGGCAAGACAACCCTGCTGCGAGCGATTCTAGGTTTGCAAGAACCTACCAGTGGAGAAGTTTTGATAATGGGTAAATCTCCCCATCAGTCCGGAGAGCTCAAGCAGATTGGTTATGTTCCCCAAAAAGCCTCACGCGCTGGTTGGGATTTTCCTGCAACAGTTGCAGAGGTGGTATTAAGCGGACGGACTCCCCGAGCTGGTTTCTTTCACAGGCTTACTAAACAAGATCGTGAGGCTGCTGAGAGCGCTATGCAGCAAGCGGAGATCTTTGAGCTAAGAAATCATCTGGTGGGTGAGCTATCAGGAGGACAGCGGCAACGTGTGTTTATCGCCCGAGCTCTGGCGGCGGGGCCGTGTACATTAATTTTAGATGAGCCAACGGCCAATGTTGATGAGGCTAGCGAGCACGCTTTCTATGACTTTTTAAGAAAGTTAAATGCCGACGGTATTACCATCATTCTGGTTACCCACGACATAGACGTGGCTACTCAAGAGGCCAGTACAATTATTTGTATAAATCGTGAGCTAGTCTGTCATTTGCCGGCCAGTGAGTTTATTGCCAAGCATCACTTAGAAGCTATCTATGGCAAACAGGCTAAGCACATCATGCATCGCCATCAACACAACGACTAAATATGTTTCTCGAGATTTTCCAATTTGAGTTTATGCAGCGAGCTTTTTTAGCTGGAGCTGTGATTGCTGTGATCGCTCCCCTGATTGGAAATTACCTAGTTGTTCGTCGTTACTCCCTGATGTTTGACACGCTGGCACATGTCGGTCTAACCGGAGTAGCGATTGGCGTTCTACTACACACCCAGCCAGTTGTCACCGCAATAGTGGTTACGGTGCTAGCGGCACTGGGAATAGAGTATCTCCGTGAGCGCAGGGAAATTCTTGGAGAATCAGTGCTGGCCATCTTCCTGTCAGGCAGTTTGGCATTGGCCGTAGTTTTGATGAGTATAGCCGGAGGTTTAAATGTTGATTTGTTAAGTTTCCTATTCGGTAGCATTACCACTGTTACCTCAACTGACTTGTATTTCATATTAATTCTCGGCGCAGTTACTATTCTGACAATCGTTCTGCTCTATAAAGAACTCTTTTTAATTTCATTTGACCAGGAGTTAGCGCGCGCCAATGGCTTGCCTGTTCGTTTGCTCAATAACCTTATTGTTGTTTTAGCGGCCATTACCGTAGCTTTGTCTATGCGCATTGTTGGCGCTCTACTCATTGGTGCTTTAATGGTTATCCCGGTGGTGGCGGCTGTGCAAGCACGGCGGAGCTTTGTTCAGACGATACTAATTTCAATTGTCATTGCTGCCCTGTCCGTTTTCTTTGGATTAATCTTTTCGTACTACTTTGACCTAGCCAGCGGTGGCACAATTGTGCTCCATACCTTAGCTTTTTTCGCACTTAGTCTGTTGTTTACGCGCAAGACTTAGCTTGGAATTGTTAGTTGCCTAATTAAAAAACGAGAGCATTCGCTCTCGTTTTTTAATTTCAAGTTTGTTTACTCGCCAGCTTCAGTTTGTGTCATGACCTCTGTGTGTTGAGTGTCCTCACAGTGGCACTCTGTTAATGGCTGGTCATGCTTGGGGCAAGTCTCTGCTTGGCAGGTACCCGGTGTATTTGATAGGCCCCCACACCCACCGGTACATACATAATGACTATCCATAATTTTTTTGTTTATTGATTAAGATGCTAATAATATGACCCTGACTTATTTAGTTGTTAACTTTCTATATTTACTCCAATCTGATTTTTCACCTGTTACGTAAATTGCTCGCACTCTAACTTTATATTTCTTGGCTGATTTCAGGAATTTCTTCTTCAGCTGTTTTTTCTTGACTGTGATTCCAGTAAAGACGTGCTTCTTCTTATTACCTTTCCAAAGCTGGAGTGTGTATCTGTCGATGTAGGTGTTGCCTGTCCATTTTACCAGGGCTCGTCTTTTTTTAATTTTCTTAACAATTGGCTGAGCTTGTCTTGTGTTAGACAACTTCCTTTTTGTGGTGGCTGTCACGGTATCCTGTGCTAGCACACAATTATCACTGCTTAGAGCTCGTACTTGAAAGAAATATTCTGTCTTAGCACTTAATCCAGAAACAATACTGGAAGCGTCGTCAGTCATGTCTTCAGTCTCTGCTGTGTCGTTATCAATTGCTGTCTGACTTGTAGCGTAGGCTAGCGAGTAGCTACCAACTGCGCTGTCTGTGTATGTGCCTCTTTCCATATCTACGTTCGTTCCGAAGACAGTGGCGTCAACTCCGTTAAGTTCAGCGGTTTCAATAGCGGCACAGGGATCTTCCGCTATTGTGAAAGAATCCGACATGGTGTAGTCATCGTCGGTAGCCTCAAAAGCAGATGACATGCCAATTGCGTAATCGCCTTCCGTTAAAGTATTAGTTACACCAGTTAACGTAATGGTGTAACTTCCAGAAGTTAGGTCATCAGTAAGTAGCAGGCTGTAGGCATTGTCATTATCAACACTGTCTCCAGTTGCACTAACATCATCAGACGAAAGAGTTGCTACACTAAAGTCAAAAGTAGTGTCGTCGCTTGAACCGACAATTCCATCAGTCACTTCGTACATTTTTATGTTAACACCACCGCCAGTGAAAATGCCAAAAGCAATCGGAAATGAGATAACGTATGTAGCTTCATTGCCAGTAGCTCTACTGGAGACGCTGTCAATTGTTACCGAAGTAATGTTGGAATCAGAGGCAAAGGCTGTTGTTGGTAGTAGACTTACTAGAGCCAAGCCAAGTCCTGTGATAAATATCCCCACTGTTTTTTTCATAAATCTATATATTACAAGTCTTTTGTATTGTCGTAAGCACTAATATTACGCAGTATAGCATGATACGGTTTTTACTTATGGCTGATGACTACATTTGCAATTGACTTTAAATCCAGTATCTATAGAATTTAGGAAACTATGGAACCATACAGATTATTTAACAGGGAGCTTAAGACAGTCGGTGAGCCGGAAATTACGGTAGAGGCTGTACCACCCTTAGCCGTCCCTTACTATTCTCAGCCAGACGATTATTCCTGTGGGGCCGCCTGCTTAAAGATGATGTTGGAATATAATGGCATCAAAACTTCGTTAGCCGACTTGATGTCCCACCTCAACGTTATTGAGGATGACGGTCCGATGGGTGGACTGCAGGAAGAAGATATTGTTGCTCTTGCCGATAGGTTAGGTGCTAGAGCCTCGGGTAAGGGTGACGCCAGTATTAACGATATTATTCTAGAGCTTAAAGCTGGTCGATCAGTCATGATTGGCTATCTGGTTAGAGAGGAAGATGGTCAAGTCAATGGGCACTTCGTTGTCGCTGTTGGCTCTACAGAACACGACCTGATAGTTCATGATCCTTGGGGAGAGCCTAATTCACCAGTTCCGCTAGATTACCTAGATAAAAATTGGAAGGCCGAATCTAGCAAGGTAGACCGCTGGATGATGACCATGTCCCCTACAAAAAAAGAGCCCTAGGCTCTATTTTTGTATCTGTCGGGGCGCTGAGACTCGAACTCAGGATCTCATGGTCCCAAACCATGCGCCTTACCAACTAGGCCACGCCCCGGTATATATTTACAAAGCTCCTTTCAGAACCGTATCATCCTACCAAAACCTAAAAAAAAAGCAATGGTCGAGGTCCAGCACGATCTAAAGTTGCCCGAGTAGCACTAGACCTCCAAACAGGCAGGCGAGCACTACAATTAGTCCTAAAATAAGGTAAATCAAAAAAAGCACCCTTTGCCTTTCAACTAAAGGCTGCTCTCGCATGAGGAATAAGCCAGCTACGGCCATTACCAAAGCGGCGGCCATTACCCCAAAACTAAAGAAGAGGTTTTGCTGTACCAGGACTAATAAATCGTACACAAAGGAGAACATAGGCTCATCTTACCGTTTATACGAAAAAACGCCACCTATTAGTGACGTTTTTTACTTGTGCCGGGGGGCAGGATTGAACTGCCGACACGAGGATTTTCAGTCCTCTGCTCTACCACTGAGCTACCCCGGCTAATGCAAAATAGCCAAATCAGAATATCAGGCTGACTCCTCTCAGTCAAGCTCCTTTACTTCTTCTTCTTCTTCTTCTTCTTCTTCTTCTTAGCGTCTACTTCGATGACCTCACCAGCCTCCTCTGCTGCTGCGCGCATGATGTACCAGGCGATAAAATACACTACTGCACCAGGGAAGAAGCCCGTTATTACCACAAAGGTAGCAAAGATCACTCGTAGGAACGTTTTATCAATTCCCAGAAACTCGCTAAACCCACCGACTACGCCAAGGAATAATTTATGTTCCGATAAGCGCAGATATCTTTTCTCTCTCATCATAAGTTTCAGTCTAACTATATTGTAAAGTGATTCTATCTCCAATTCGGTATTCCGTAAACTTTACTCAAAGGAAGCCCTCTGGGCAGCTACTGCGCCTGAGCAAATTTCTACATACCGAGAAGGCGCACCGCTGCACATGGATTCTGCTGTTGGCAGCGATCCTACCTGGTTTAGATACATATTGGCTATTCCAGCTGCGCAGTTTTGCTGATCAGTAGAAGTCGGTGCGTTGTCACATAAGTTAAAGACAGCTGCTGGGGTGGTTATGTTCCTTTTTATTGCCTCAGCTCCAATACCTTGCATACAGAAGTTCACAAAATCAGCCTTGACCGCAGCGCACTTGGCAAAAACATCCTCGTATGGAATTTCCAAGGTTTCAATAAAATAGCTAGGTAGATACAAATAACAAAAAGCCGATTCGTTAACCCGGCCTAAGCAAGTTTCTGTTGGGTCACCAGGGTCCACAAACCGACTTTCATTGGCCAGTAGTTCATTATTGAAAATCTCCATGTAGACGCCATTATTGCAAGCACCGGCCCCACTACCACCGAAGCTGTCCTCACATAATTTAAGAGATTCATCCAAGTCACCCCCTGTTAGATACATCAAACCATGTCCTACACCATGCTGACACTCCCATAGATCAAAATTACGTCCAGTTGTGGCGCTGTATGCCTCACATTGGCCTGGGAGGTCCTGTAGGGGATTTGCTGCCTTTGAAAAGTAGGCTTCAAATACGCCATGAATATAGCCTGAGTTACAAAATGAGCTCTGGTAGTTAGTAGCGCCTTGGAAGCTTCCATATTTGCTATACGCCACCTGTCCAATGTCATGTAGTAAGTCATGGCAAAGCGTCGATACCGTTGGATCTGTTTCAGAGTCTTGCTGCAACGTCTCTATTGCATGACTTGGATCTGCTTCCCGGGTTAGTGCCGTATAGTGCTCAGATAAGACGTTGAACCGATCGTGCGCGCCAACCGTCGTGGCTAGCTCTACTTCGGGCTTGGCTAAAAAGAAGATCGGCTGCGGCCAGATTCCAATGACGCGAAGCACCGAAGCGATTTTTATAATTGATCTTCTAGTCGCTAAGTCAGGATTAGCCACTGCATCACTTGCTTCATCCTGGACTACAACAGATCCAGTCAGGTGAGGCCAGAGATGATCGTGATAGAGGAATGTTCCGGCTCGATCAAACCTAAATGACCAGCTGTCGCCTGACGCAATAGGCCCACAGGCGTCGAAGGCAGCTGACTGACTATTTAGACAGTGCTGCTCCAGAGTAGAGTCGTCATAAAAAGTGTGGGTAGGATGACTATCTGAGGCAGGCCACCTTTCCTCGTTGCTTAGGTTTTCAAACACAACCTCTTCTCCTCGGGAAACGGTTATCAAAGCAGGTACATAACCCGTGTCAGTTATGTGGACTACTACAGAACCACTGGAGCTTGTCTCGTGAGCCGCTACAGGAGCCGCTAGTGGCAGACTGGAGGCAACGCCTACTACCGTTGATACAATCAATTTCCAGAAAAGTCGCGATGAGAATTCTTTCATGTAGTAATTGTAGCAAGCTTCTGGCACGCCAGCACTTATGTTACAAAAAAGCCCGCCTAAGCGGACTTCTTTTAGTGTGGGCATGCCTGGACTCGAACCAGGGACCTCTACATTATCAGTGTAGTGCTCTAACCAGCTGAGCTACATGCCCGAATTTTCTAGCTGAATCATGCTACCAGATGAAAATTAGACTGTAAAGTCCCACCCCATAAAACTAAAATAGAAATAAACAAAAACGCCCCTGAAGGCGCTTAAGCGTTTAACTTCTGAATACACGACCGATCGAGCGCCTATCGTCAAAGCTTACTCTACGATGTACCACAGCTTTATTCAAACTGTAGCACCAACACCTAGATATCATCCAAATGTTGTCGACCAAGTGACTGTAACGTGTGAACGCTACAGCATTAAACTCCCTAGAAAGGAGGTGATCCACCCACAGCTTCCGCTACGGGTGCCTTGTTACGACTTCATCCTTGTCACCAGTCCTACCTTCGTCCTCCATTACTTGGAGACCTTCGGGCATTACCGGCTTCCCTGATGTGACGGGCGGTGTGTACAAGACCCGAGAACGTATTCACCGCGCCATGGCTGATACGCGGTTACTAGCGATTCCGACTTCATGCAGGCGAGTTGCAGCCTGCAATCCGAACTGGGGGAATGTTTGGTGGGATTAGCTCCGTCTTGCGACTTGGCGGCCCATTGTCATTCCCATTGTAGCACGTGTGTCGCCCAAGGCATAAGGGACATGCTGATTTGACGTCATCCCCACCTTCCTCCGGGTTATCCCCGGCAGTCCGTTATGAACATTTAACATAACGTGAGGGTTGCGCTCGTTACCCCACTTAAGGGTACACTTCACAGCACGAGCTGACGACAACCATGCATCACCTGTCATCGAGTTCCCGAAGGCACAGCCTCCTTTCGGAGGCTTTCTCGAGATGTCAAGCCTTGGTAAGGTTCCTCGCTTAGCGTCGAATTAAACCACATGCTCCACCGCTTGTGCGGGTCCCCGTCAATTCCTTTGAGTTTTAACCTTGCGGTCGTACTCCCCAGGCGGGATACTTAACGCGTTAGCTTAACGATACCGGGGGGGTCGAATCCCCCGATACCTAGTATCCAGCGTTTACGGTGTGGACTACTGGGGTATCTAATCCCATTCGCTACCCACACTTTCGCTATTTAGCGTCAGGAGCGTCCTAGTAAGCAGCCTTCGCAATCGGTGTTCCTGCTGATATTAACGCATTTTACTGCTACACCAGCAATTCCGCTTACCTCTTCCGTCCTCTAGCTTTGTAGTTTCGAATGCAGATCCGGAGTTGAGCTCCGGGCTTTAACACTCGACTTACAAAACAGCCTTTTAGCTCTTTACGCCCAGTAAATCCGGATAACGCTCGGGGCCTTCGTATTACCGCTGCTGCTGGCACGAAGTTAGCAGCCCCTTATTCATGTGGTACCATCGCAAGTTTTTCCCACATAAAAGCAGTTTACACACCTAGATGCGTCTTCCTGCACGCGGCGTCGCTCCCTCAGACTTTCGTCCATTGGGGAAGATTCTTGACTGCAGCCACCCGTAGGTGTCTGGGCAGTGTCTCAGTCCCAGTGAGGGGGGCCATGCTCTCACACCCCCTAATCGTTGTAGCCTTGGTAGGCCGTTACCCTACCAACAAGCTGATGATGCAAAGGTCCCTCCCATAGCGCCGGAGCATTTACTAGATAAACATATGATTATCTAGACTATCGAGTATTAGCCATCGTTTCCAATGGTTGTCCTCGTCTATGGGGTAGGTTACCGCTGTCTTACTCTCCCGTTTGCCACTGTGTCGTTCGACTTGCATGCCTTAGACACGCCGCCAGCGTTCATCCTGAGCCAGGATCAAACTCTCAATGAAGATTGAGTTATTTGTAGCTCTCAATGTGTTATTTCCGGATAGACTTTAAAAAGCCTATCTATTTTGAATTGACGATATTGTTGAAGCTATCCCGAAGGATAACTTCTCATGTATCGGTCGTGTATTCAGATGTCAAACAACGTGAGTGCTTCGTGCAACATGAAGCGATCAAAAAAGCGTCTCAAACCGGTCTGCCACCAAGTGGCCATCCAGTTTCAGCCGCTTTTATAAGCGATGTTTCTTGCGATGGAGTCTCAAAGTTGCCAAAGCATTGTAAGAGAAAGCCCATATTGTGTCAAGGATTTACCCCTCACAGACGGTTAACACCTTATCAACAGATGAAAATAGGGCCAAAAGGCCCATATTCATTAGTTTTTCATTAAGTATGCACCCACACCTCCAAGGGAGAATACTAGCAGAGAAGATCCATTGCTCCTCCTCTCGAGAAATGGGAGGTTGACCTGGTATGTAGGACCCCTGTTGTGGTGTCTTACGACTCTCTGCACCTCGCGGTGAAGAGAGCTTTCATTCCTGGCCAACCTTGAGCCACAGTATAACAATTTTTTTTCATTAACACGACACTAAAATTATAACCTGTGGATTATTCAATATCAAAAAAAATTTGTGAAAAGAAAATTAAAAAAACACTAACCTTCTTGTTTTCTAGATTGTTCTTCTCGCCACTTTTTTATAGCGCCATGATTGCCAGATAGCAGCACCTCAGGTACGCGACGACCTTCAAAGTCTTCTGGTCGAGTGTAATGTGGATATTCAATATAGCCAGGTTCAGAGTGGGACTCCTCAGTGGCAGAGGCATCATCACCCAGTACTCCAGGGATCAGCCGAGTCACTGCATCAACAATTACAGCTGCTCCCAATTCCCCACCTGTCAGCACAAAGTCACCAATTGAAATTTCTCCGTGAAGATATTCCAGTACGCGCTCATCGACACCTTCGTAACGACCACAAACCAAAATAATTTGATCTAGGTCCTCACAAAAATTTTTAGCCTGAGCTTGTACAAATCGTTCACCTTTAGCAGACAGGAGTAAAGATACCGAGTTGTCGAGACGTTCTATCTGACGCAAGGCGGCCACCAGTGGTTCAACTTTCATCACCATGCCTGGACCTCCTCCGTAGGGCGTGTCATCAACGGTGCGGTGCTTGTCGGCTGAAAAATTCCTTGGATCATGAAAATTTACGACAATCTTTCCATCTTCAATAGCTCGTTTCAAAATACTCGTGCCAAAAATAGAGTCGAATAGCTCAGGAAAGATTGTAACAATATCGAATTGCATATGCTGCGATACTAACGCGCCCTAATAAATATCGCAAGTAACAAAAAACCCCTGCGCGAGTCAGGGGCTTAGCGTTATTTATTCCAGGATAGCTTCGTCTATACTGGCAGCGTCATCGGCCGTTTCAGAATCAGCGCCACTATCTACTTCGTCAGTGGTACTTGTGCCATCGTCGGTAAACTCGTCCCCACTTAAATCAGTTGGAAAAACAATATCTCCATTGTCATCTAGTTCGAACTCGACCTCTCCGTCATCCTCTGTGTCGAGCTCGACGTCATCAAAGAGCGCGTTTAACTCTTCTTCACTTAGTTCCTGATAACGAATTCTTGAAATTTCCCAGCCTCGGAAAACATTTCCAAGAGCACTCCAGGTTGAGTCACTTTTTCTTCTAAAAGTTATAATCATTGGATCATCCCACGCCTCATAATCATCAGTTGCATCAAAGTGCACGTTAGCGTAAGCCGAATATAGGTGAGACCAATAACGTGGAGCGGGTCTAATTTCTTTATCACGGTCACCGTCCCTGTTTTGTAAAACATTGCCATCTGCATCTGTTTTTACTCGTTCAAACCAAGCTTCGTCGCTCTCGAGCGTTACACTAGGAGTATTGTCGTATGACACCCAGTCTTCTACCCAAAATTCAATATTCTGGCGACGTGATGCTGTGATGTCAGTAGCTACCAGAGCCATGGCCGCATCCATATCCTTAGCCTCAAGAGCCTTAGAAAATTTATCGTAAGTTCGCGTTGGGCTGGTAAGCCAAAGGCATACTCCAAGTCCGATAGCTACTATCAGTCCGAGTACCGCCAGTATCATCAAGATTTTTTTTCTTCCTGTCATGGTTTGGATTTTAGAAATTACTAACGTTAGTATATCTGGAATCAGCCTGCATCTCAAGTGTATAAAAAGACCTCCCATCAAGGGAGGTCTAGTACGACCTAATTACAGGTCTAGATTATCGATAGCGCTTGAAGTGTTAGGCGCAGGTGCCTGTTCTTCTGCAGCTGGCTGCTCACGCATCTCCTGACGTGGCTCGCGGTTATCGCGATGTTCACGTGGGGGCCTGTTGCCACCATCTGGTTCGTAGATTTTGAGGTTTACTCTGGCTTGGTTCTTGGCACCAACTACGCGTAATAGTGTACGAATAGCTTTAGCTGTTTGGCCTTGGCGACCAATAACTTGGCCCAAGTCATTTTGATCCACTGTCAGTGTGATCAGGACTCCCATCTCATCAACCGTTCGTTCGGTAGATACCGCATCTGGGTTGTCGACGATGGATTTCACAACGTACTCGACAAACTCTTGGTCATGGAACTGTTCCATACAAACTCAGTTTTGAACTTATTAATGTCCGTCTCTGCCAGTCAATTATTCGACCGACAGCACGTGTCCAATGATAGGGCAACAAAACAGGGTTGTCAACAGAATCAAAAAACACCCGGGGATGCCGGGTGTTTTTTGGTAAAAAGTATTACGCTGCCTTCTCCTCAGCTGGAGCTTCGGCTGGCTTCTCTTCTTTTTTCTCTTCAGTCTTTTCAGCAGCCGGCGTTTCGGTTTTAGCCTCTGCTTCAGCACCTTCAGCCTGTGGTTTTAACTTTGGCTGTACGACGCGGACCTTCTTACCAGTGGTCACTCCAAACTCAATGAGCATGTTATGAACAGTTGGTGAAGCTTGTGCTCCTACGCTCAACCAATATTTGATACGTTCGTCTTGTAGACGAACTTGATCCTTTCGCTCCTTAGCGTGTGGATTGTAGCTACCCAAAATCTCCTTAGCAGCTGATCGCGGCGCTTGAGACTTTTCTTGAAGCACGAGCCGGAACGTTGCTTGGTTCTTACGGCCTGTGCGTTGCATTCGAATTACTAACATAGTGTTGTGTGTCTTGTTCTCAATATAAATTGAGAGCATTTGCGATGACGCGGCAAAGAGTACCAAACCGGACTCTATGAGTCAAGTTGGTTGTCCCTGAGGCCAACAAAGGCTATACTCGCAGGACAAAGATTCATTTTCCCCCATATGGAACACAAATCGTTCGGACAGCTTATGGCTTCGGCTTGGAATATATATACCACCCACTTTCAGGTCTGGTTTATTTCTGCGCTACTGCTAGCTGCCCCACTTTACCTAGCCGGTGACCTGTTGTTACCCACGCCAACTCAGGAGGATTATTTAGAATATGAAGCAAAAGTTACTTTGATGGATCCACTCGAAAAGCCCTGGGAGTATCTGTCTGCTATTACCGGAACCCCAGGCTATTCGGAGAGTCAGTTGTGGATTCAGCACGCCTTGGAGGCCCTCGAGGCAATCTCAGCGCTTTTAATTACCGCTATTGTCATATCTTCAGTGGCGCTGGCACTGCAGGGACAGGAGCCAAACTTCGGCAGAATTTTTCATAAAGCACTACGCTCGTGGCCGATGCTTATTATTGCCACGCTCATTAGTTTAATGGGCCTACTACTGGGTTTTGCTGCCTTAATTATTCCAGGAATTGTGTTGTGGGTTTACTGGACATTTGTTGGTCAGGCGGTAGTTCTTGAAGAAAAATATTTCTTTTCTGCTTTGGCCTATAGCGCCAAGCTAATAAAAGGACATTTCTTTGAGGTTCTATCTCGATTACTGCTTCTATATTTAGCGATCATACTTATAACCTTTGCCATAGTTTCTTCCACCAGCAACTTAGCAGTCTACCCAGGGGTTACCGCTCTAATTGCTACAATCTCAGAGTTAGTGGGAATATTTGCCACTATCTTCATCACAGTTTATTTTAAGGATCTTCAAAAAAACTCCCAGTTGGGAGCTAGTGTCGAAGCGCTAGAGGAATCGTCAGACACCGAAGAATAATTAATGAGCAGCTGCTAGTTACGAGTGGCCTCGTCTGCTTCTATCATTTCCTCAGCCTCCGTTAGTTCAACGCTAAGGATGTGTGACTTACCTTCACTTCCCATAGTTACGCCATACAAAACATTGGCAGCTCTCATGGTGACGCGGTTATGCGTAATGATTACAATTTGAGTCTTGTTTGAGAGGTCCTTGATAATAGCAGCTAACTTCTCTGAGTTTTCTTCATCAAGCGCAGCTTCAACCTCGTCAAGAACCACGAATGGTGACGGATTATTGGCAATAATTGCGCAGAGTAAGGCGATAGTGACAAGTGATTTTTCTCCGCCAGATAAAGCATTGATGTTATGAACTTTTTTGCTAGGAGGCGATGCGTAAACATCAATTCCCGCCACGACCTTTTGTCGTTTTTTCTTTTTACCGATCAACTCACGCTCTTTCTCATCATGCAGGCTTTCACCTGACACATCAACAGAAACTTCAGCCCCCGCCATAGCTGCCTCAACCGCCTTTTCCGCTTCAGCCTCTTCTAACTTCTCTTCTTCAGTTTCAGTTAGCAGTTCAAGTTTAGCCTTACCACCTCCAAACAATACCTTGAAGTATTCTTGAAAGCCGTCGTTGATCTTTTTAAAGTTTTTCTGAAATTGAGTCTTGATAGTTTTATCAAGCTCGTCTATCACGCCTTCGAGTTTACCGATCGAGCTACTTAAGTCATTGATTTGTTCATCTAAAAACTCAAATCTTTCCTTAGTCGATTCATATTCAGTAATTGTCTCAGCGTCGACATTGCCAATAGCATCAAGCTGATGCTGTAAGGAAATAATTTTCTTTTCCCAAACATCGCGATTACCCTCTAGATGCTGATTAGCCGGATCATAAGCCATGATCTCAGCGTGCAAATCCTCTGGGATGTCACGTTGTAATTCGTTTTGTACATCTTCCTGTCGTGTTTCAACCCGTGCCAGATTTACATCAATGGTACTAGCTTTTTGCTGGGCAGTATTTAAATGTCGCTGCACAGTACGCATTTTTGACTGAATGCTCACTAGTTCCGTTTTCTTGTTTTCTTCCTCTTGGTTAAAGGAGTCGATGTCAGCTCGGGCAGTTACTAGCTGTTTATCTAGTCGCTCGATTTGGGCATCGAACTGTAATAATTCTTTTGAATATTCTTCTGCTTGAGCGCTCTTGGAATTGGCGTCCTTGCCTCGTTCTGTTTCATCAATGCTTGATTGAATGTTAGACAGTTCATCCTGCATTCTAGTCAGCTGGCTGTGCAGGAAGGTGGAGCTATTTTCGGCCGAGGCAATATTTACACGCAGATCATTGATGCGGTTTTGCAAAGTCTCACGCTCTTTTGTTAGGCGTTCAAGCAACTGCTCTTTCTGCTTCATCTCCACTCGCAGTGATTCCACGGTGTCGCGCTCATCGGCGGTCAACCTGTCCATGAGGGTAGCAAGCTTCTTTGTGATATCTTTGGCAGCAGCTTGAGTTTCTTTAAACTCATTCATCGATTGGGTCTGAAGCAGTCTCCGTAAGAACTGCTCCTGTTCCTCAAAAATGGTGGTCAGTTCACTGGTGATTTGGGGAACTGACATAGCATGAGTCTGCTGTTCAATTTGCTCACGCAGTTTGATAATTTCAAATTCCTCGGCGCGGAACTCTCCTTTAACTGCCTCTAATTCAGTATCCTTTCTAGTCAGCTCAGTTGCGTCAGCCGTTAATTTCTGTTTTGTTGTACGCAGTTCTGCTTCTCGAGCGTGAACATCGCTCATCAATTCATCTTCCTTACGCTGCAACCAAATTAAACTAAGTTCGCCCTGACGTTCATGTTCAACTTCCAGCTTTCCCTTTAGTACCGCCTGTTCTTTTAACAGGTGGCTCTTTTTTTCTAATAAATCATTAAAAAGCTGTTGGAGCTGTTGGTATCTCTCACCGCGTGAAGCCTCTCCAGCGAGAGCATCACTAGCGCCTTGTAGCTCAGTTAACTCAGCATCCTTTGTAGTAATTTCTTGCTGGATAGCTTTGGATTCCGCTTCAAGATTTTTGAATTCGATACCCAACTCGTTCCAAATTGAACCGTAATATCCAATCTGAAAATCACGTAATTCTATTTCAAGTTTCTCACGTTTTTCTAGACGCTTGACCTGGCGTTCCAATGATTTTAGATGCGGTTCAATCTCTTGCAATAACGCCTCGCTTTGTACCAGGTTGTCCTCTGTCCTAATTAATTTATTGATGGCTTGATCTCGTTTGATTTGGTATTCCTTTACTCCTGTGGCTTCATCAAAAAACAGTTTACGTTCCTGGGGTGTGGCTGAGAGAAACTGAGTAATCATGCCCTGACCGATAACCGCGTATGATTTTTGTCCGAACTTAGCTTGAGCTAACAGCATCAAAATATCTTGAAGCCGAACTTTACTTCCGTTTATACGATACTCTGACTCACCGTCGCCAAACATTTTACGACTGATAACAACCTCCTGGTATTCTAGTGGGAATAGACCGTCCGCGTTATCTAGATGGAGCTCAACTTGAGCCATGCCCATCTTTGCCAGGGTGTCAGAACCTCCAAAAATAAGATCCGTGGACGATTTGCCACGAAGTAACTTCATGCTCTGTTCGCCAAGAACCCAGCGAATCGCATCAGATACATTTGATTTACCAGAGCCGTTGGGACCAACGATCGCGGTAAAATTTTTGGTAAAATCGAAGCTTGTTTTGTCAGCAAACGACTTAAAGCCCTGGAGGACAAGTTTTTCTAAACGCATACCGGCAGATTATACCAGAATGATATAGATTTCTCAACATCCTATTACAAAAAAATAACTTACCCACCCACAGGCTCGTAATTTGGTAAAACAACTCAGACGTTGCCGACAATTTTAACTTACTAGCCTAATCTTGAGCCAGCCATCCCTTGGCTTTAAGGGCCAGTTCAGCTGCGTTCATTTGCGCCTCTTGCTTGGACGTTCCTGTACCTAGGGCTATTTGCTCATCCTGTAGTTGCACAGCCACGACAAAAGTCTTTTGGTGGTCAGGACCACTTTCCTCCATAACTTTATAGGAAGGCGTTACCCCAACCTTCTCTTGAGCGGTTTCCTGTAAGCGACTCTTTGCGTCCATGTAAAGTTTATTCTTCAGAATAAAGGGCAATTTAGAGATGATGACTCGATGAATGAAAGTGGCGGCTGTGTCATATCCAGTATCAAGATAAATCGCACCTATGATAGCTTCAACAGAGTTTGCTAAAATCGAGTTTCTAGCTTTACTGTTCTCTTCTTTGGCCTCGCCACGGGACAAATACAAATATGGTTCAATGCTCATCTGCTCAGCGATCATAGCTAGCATCTGCGAATTAACTAAACTAGCTCGCCAGTTAGTTAATTCACCCTCAGGATTCGGATAGTTTTTGTACAAGTGTTCGGTGACAATTAATTCAAGTACTGCATCACCCAAAAACTCTAGACGTTCATTATGCTCTAGCGGAAAGTCGCGATGCTCGTTCAAATATGACCTATGCACCAGCGCTTGTCTGAGTAAGTCCTTGTTCTCAAAAGTAACCTCGATGGTTTGTTCTAATCCAGAAATGTCTTTTTTCATAGCTTCTGAATATCGCGCGTCAGGGCTCTCCTAAAACTTGAAGCCGTCACGTCCGATATCAATAAGTAATTATTCTTCGTTATTTTTCTCAGTTTTTTTTGCCCGACGCTCATCCTCACGTAACTGTTCTTCTGCCGCGTTAATTTCTCCAGAGGCTTCCATCTCTCGATAAATAGAGCCTAATACTCCGTTAACGAATCTGCCTGATGAATCTCCCCCAAACGACTTAGCTAGTTCAATCGACTCATTAATGGCGACCTTCGGCGGTATCTCAGAATCAATTTTCAATTCGTAAATACCAATTCGCAAGACATTCCTGTCGACCAGAGTGATCTGCTCGAGCGGCCAGTCCGGTGCGTATTGTCTAATCAGATCATTTAAGACCTCGATGTTAGCGATGATACCGTCGACAAGCTCTTTGGTAAAATCAATATCCTCAAATTTGTCATCAAACTCAGCCAAGTTATGCTTCAATATCTCAGCCAGCTTGGCTTCAGTACCATTAAAGTCCCACTCAAACAGTGTCTGTAGAGCGATAGAGCGACCAAGATGGCGATTGGACATGATTAACTAGATTTTTTGGCGACTGCTTTTGCAGGTTTTTTCGTGGCAACCTTTGGCTTCTTTTCTACTACAGCGGCTGGTTTCATCATCCCCTTCAATTCTTTCCAGGTGTAAACCTTTCCATTGTGTGAATGAGAGTGGTGCGGTCTTAACATGCTGTCATCACCAGGAATTGGTGACGGCATGACTCCAACTACCTTAGCTGAATGATGGCTTCGGCGAGCTCGCGTACGGCGGCTGCTGAGTTTCTTTTTCGGTACGGACATAGGGTCTCAAGTGAATAAATGATCGAACAGACTATAACCGAAACCGTGTTTTTTTGCAAGTCCTCGGGTCGAAATAGCCAATTCTGACATGGTTATAATGTAGATTGGGTAATTTAACCTCCTTTGGTCGCTGGTCCAGCTGTGTTATGATGGTCCAGATGAGTCAAAGAAAACCTTTATTTGCAGCTAATTGGAAGATGCATAAGACCTCAGCAGAGGCTACGTCTTTTGTTAGAGAGCTATTATCAGGGCCCATGCCTGATTCTAGTGATTACTTAATTGCAGCTTCATTTACTCTTTTATCTGGCTTGCGTCAGGTCATCGGCGAATCTCCTATTTTGTTGGCGGCCCAAAACATGTTCTTTGAGGAACAAGGCGCTTTTACTGGAGAAATTTCGCCGCTACAGCTTAAAGATATCGGCGTAACTCACGTTATTATTGGGCACTCTGAGCGCCGACATATTTTTGGAGAATCTGATGAATTGTTAAATAAAAAGCTACTTGCCTGTCAGAATTACGGCCTAATTCCGGTTTTTTGCCTAGGTGAAACAAGCGAAGAGAGAGAATCGGGCAAGGCCGCTGAGACTATAAAAAACCAGCTTTCATTGGGAATTAATGGTCTAAATGCCGCCACAGTTGAAAATATGATAGTAGCCTATGAGCCAGTTTGGGCTATTGGAACTGGTAAAACTGCCTCTCCCGAGCAAGTTGAGGAGATGCACCATCTTTTGCGCCAAGCCTTGCCAGATACAACACGCTTGCTTTACGGAGGTTCAGTAAAGCCTGACAACAGTGAAATTTTGCTAACCTTACCTTCAGTTGATGGATTTTTGGTGGGCGGAGCTGCTCTCGACCCCGCCACTTTTCGCCAAATATTTCAGTAATTCAGCCTAGATATCGGGCTATTTCGATAAATTTATGATTGACAGAATGGCCTCATTCTGCTATTATTGTTAGGTATTCAAAAAAGAAGGAGTCTGATACAAAAATTCGTCAGACCCCTAGCAAAAACAAAAAACAAACACAAAATGGACCTAGAGAGAACATTTGAGTTCAGCAACGCGGTTACCGTTGAGTCAGATCGAGCCCTTCAATATCAAGAAATAAGGAGGATGCGCGCGTCTTTTGGTTTTTGCTCTCACGGAGACCTGTGTCACCTCACTATAAATTGGACACTTGAACAGCCACCTACACATTTATGATCAGACACATCCACTCTCATCATCAGGCTATTCAAAAAGGAGAATATTCCAGAGTCAAGACCGCAGTAGCTTCTTTTAAATTATTTTTTCTTTATGTTGCCTTTGGTGCGCACCGGGCGTTGCACCTACTTTTTTCACCAGCTGAAAAAAGTTACGCGCTATTTCATGACCAGTCAGCCGAGGACGCCTTTGTTGCAGAATTAGAAGCTCATCGCCGCTTTAAAAGGGGCGCCCGAGTAGCTTCAGTGACCTCACCACTGGTGATCGTGGCAGCAGCCCTTATTGTAACTGGAATTACGCAATCAATCTTCCCAGTTAGTGATATTAAGATTGCTCATGCCGCCGATAATCTATGTACTGTTAATAACTCAAACGATGTAGGCGCTGGATCACTTCGTGATTGTATTACCGATGCCAACAGTCAAGCCGCTGGCGTTAGAACTGTCATCACTATTGATTTAGCCGGCAATCAGACTTTGACTTTAGGTAGCAAGCTTTCAAATATTCAGCGGCCAGTTACCATTGAGCCAGCCGGCAGTGTCATAAACTTAACGATTGACGGTAGCGGCATCGGTGCAGGCGACGCCTGTCTGTCACTCGTGGCTGGAGCTGACGATTCCATATTGACTGGCTTTAGTCTAACGGATTGTGGACGAGCCATTGTCTTAAGCGGTGTTTCTGGTGTTGAGCTTGGTCAAGGTAGCGACGAAGATGGTCGTATTACTATCGCTGGTGGTGTTACCGGCATCGAGTTGGATGATTCCGCTGACAGCAATACGATTACCAACGCTTGGATCGGCTTTGATAAAACTCAAGCCGCTCAGCCAATAACCGGAATAGCTCTTGATATTGCCGGAGACAGTAATACTTTAACTAGAATTATTGAAGGTAATGCTAACGTAGGTTTTAATATCTCTGGTGATTCAAATACAGTATCGAGAAGTTTTATCGGTACCTCACCATCTGCGGCCAACGTTGGTAATAGCGAGGAAGGCGTGTTCGTGTCAGGTGACAGTAACGTTATCGGCGGGTCAGACAATACCACGTCTAATTTTATTGGAAACAATGGTAAGTCTGGAGTTTATATCTCTAAGGCAGGGCTAACCTCACCAACCAATAATATTTTATACCAGAATGTAATTGGAGCTGACGTGAGTGGAGATGCCGCGCCCAATCTTGAGGACGGTTTGAAAATTGACTCTGCCAGCAATACAACAATTGGCAACAGCGTTTCTGGAATGGGACCATCAATTGCGGGGAATGCTCTTAACGGTATATCGATTACCAATAGTGATACTGTTTCTATTACAAATTCTAAAATTGGCTTAGGTCAATTTGGAGCCGTGGCAGGGTCTAGTCAGGATATTGGAGTTTATGTTTCCAACTCTACTGACGTTTCGATTGAGGATAATGTAATTGGCAACAACGGTGAAAGTGGCATCACTATGGACTCTGGTTCTACCGGAGTTATTTCTGGTAACAGCCTGGGCAAGACTATTGCTGCTGCGGCTGGGAACGGCACCTACGGTATTTATTTATACGGCCCTGGTTCAGTGACGGTTGGTACAGAGAGTGCTCCAAATACCATTGTAAATAATGGCGCCGCTGGTATTTTAATTGAAAACCCAATGAGCGATGCGGATATTGTAGTACAGTACAACTATATCGGTACCAGCTCATCTCCAAATCAAGGCCCTGGCATTACGGTCGACACAACTTCAGCTGATACTTCAGTAACCTTAGAGGCAAATGAGATAATTGGAAATGACGATGGTCAAGCTACGGCCCACGGTATTTTGTTAAATGAAGTTTTCGGAACAACTGAAATTAACGGCAATGCCATTACCAGTAATTCTGGAAACGGATTAGAGGTTGTTGACTCAAGTTGGGTTAAAATTAGTAATAACTTCGTCGGTAGTAATATCTATGGAGTTAGAATTTCAGGGTCAACTAGTTTAAAAGTTGCCAATAACTACATTGGTGTTTTATCAGACGGAACCACGGCGGCAGCCAATACAGCCGGTGGTGTTCTAATCACCGAATCTTCTAGCGGTGTTATCATCGGAGCCACTATCAGCGCTGGAAGAAATATTATCGTCAACAATGCAGGCGATGGTGTTCATGTGGACGCAGAGGCTCGTTCAAGTAATCTTATTTTGAATAATTATATCGGCTTAGGCGCCGACGGTGTTCTAGCTTCGGGTAACAGTGGAGACGGAGTTTACATTGGCGCCGCGGGTCAGACCGTTTCCGATAATGTTATTAGTAATAATGCTATCAATGGTATTAATGTAGAAGCTTCAGGAGTTACAATTTCTGATAATTTAATCGGATGGGACGCCGGAAAAACCACACTTAGCCAAAGATACGGCATTAGGTTAGCAGCAGACAGCGCCACAGTCTCAAGCAATGCAATCGCTGGCAGTGTTCAAGGAATTCGTGTTGAAGAAAGTACAGATCACAACATCACGGAGAATTCCGTAAAGCTCTCCACAGGTGATGGTATTGCTCTATACGCTGTAACAAGCTCTACGTTAAATAATAATGTTGTTGCCGACAGTGTATTACAGGGTGTTAGGATTGCCGGCGGCAGTGAACTTGTCTTTACTGGAAACGCCATTACGCAAAACTTAAAAAATGGAATTTCAGTTGGAGCAGGAGCCGTTGATGTTCGCATTGGGCCAAAAATTTCTGATTCAGACAAAACCGCACGCTACAACACATTTAGTGGCAATGGAAAATATGGCGTAGTAGTAGCTGATAGTGCCAGCGCTAGAATTCAGATCACTCAGAATCTATATAGCAACAATGGTAGTGGACCAACTTATATTAATCCAAGTAGTAATTCAGGTTTAAGTTCCCCTGTCATTACTAATGTGCTCAGTAAAAAAGTTGAAGGTACCGGCGCCGTTAAGGGTGGTTCAGTTCAAGTTTACAGCGGAGCTGGTGTGTTCTTAGGCCAGACGACCGATACTGAGGCAGGCGGTTGGGTAGTTAAATTGCAACAGGCTATTAATTCACTAACGGCCTCACTAGCTGCTCAGATTATTGATGCTAGTGGTAACACCTCGGCCTTTTCTAATCAACAGGATTTTGATGTCAGTGATGGTGCCGTTATTGAGGCTGATGGAGACGCAAATTTTACAATCTCCGTCACTGCGTCAGCCGGTAAGAACGACGCTCTTATCGAAGCGCGTACCACTCAGAGCACTAGCGCGACAGTGAGCTATGGAAAGGACGAACATAATCTGGCAAATAGTGTCAGTGGGGATGTTATTGGAACGTATCATTCATTAGAGCTGACCAACTTAGCTGCTTCTACGACCTACTATTTCAAAGTTGTCGCCACTGGCGACACAGGAGCGACTGCGTCATACTCTGGTTCATTTAAGACAACCGTGATAGACGCGCAGTATCTGACAAAATACACTTCGGTTAACAACATTCCTGTATTCAATCCTAAAGAGGTCGTCTATGTAGCGCCAAATAAGCAAGTTACAGTTGCAGTTGATCAAGTTCCAGAGGAGCACGAGGTACAACTGCGCCTACAGAAGGCTGATGGTACAGGTAAGGTGAAAACTACCTTCCGCAGCGGTGGTAACGGTAAAGCGCAGGGCAAGTTTGATGTTTTAAAAAATGAAACTTATAAAGCCGAAGCTAAGGCACGTCTTGCTGCTAACACCAAGAAAAACACCGGCTTTGTAGCCATTGCAAAAATTCAACCAACCGCCAAGGCTCCAATTATTACCTCACTAAATGGTAGCTATACGGTAACAGGCGATTCCAGGAGTCTTGAGTTCGCCGGTGATGCTGGCGCGCGTTCTGGAAATTTCCGCATTATCAATTCAATTACCGGAGTACTTGTTGCCGAGGGTCAAACAGATAGTGACGGTATTTACGAACTTCCATTTGATCTAGCAGTTGGTCAGTACACAGTCTACTTTGAAGGTGTGATGAAGGGTGGCAAAAAGACTGCGCCAGCCGTTCATCAGTTAACTGTCATCAATCCTCGCTATACAACTACCGTTCTTAACACCGACACCAGAAGTACCGACTACTTTAATCGATTGGTGCAAGGCCAGGTAACCGTTGTGGGTGTCAGTGATCGAGCTGGCATAATCTATATTGACGGTGCTCAGGTTGGTTTAATATCGGTTGAAGATGGAATCAGTTGGAGCACTAATCTTGATCTTAATGCACTTGGCATATCTGCTGGTGACCACATGCTGGAGATTCAGTACTTGAATCAAAACGGATCAGCTTGGGGTAGTCGAGTTGAATATCCCTTCAAGCGCGCTGAGAACTTAGTGACTCCAGTTATCACTCAATCATCAACTACTGCACTTAAGGGCTCTGTACTTTCAGCTAATATCTTAGCCGGTAACGGTTACCGATTAAATGTCTACGAAGATGGTACTTTAATAGCATCTGAATCTGTGGTCAGTTCCGACGGTGGAGTTATTGGAGGCGTGGTATTAACTCTTCCAACTGATCAGTTAGGATCGTTTACTTGGTCAGTTGAAGCAGAAAATTCTCTAGGTACTCGTACAACCGCTCAAGATATTAGTTGGAGCGTTGTAGCGCCAAGTATCGTCTCGACTCCATCAGACGAGACCGTTAGCGAGACGCCTGTTATAGATGATACTGCTGATATCGAAGATCCTGCCACGGAAACTCCAGTAGAACCTAATACCGATACTGAAGTTGACCCTGCAGATGGTGACGGCACTCAGCCGGAAAGGTCTATTCCCGGAGTAGTCGGAGAAGATAATAGCCTGACAGTTTTACCGGACGACGTAAATCCAGAGGATATTGATGTAGTAGCTGAAGAGCTTATCAGTGTACCGGCCGATCAGGTGGATAGCCTGACAGATGATGAGATTGAAACTATCGGCAAGATAAATAAGGTACTAATCAATTTGCCTGATTATCTAAAACCACAGCGGAAGAGCCAAGTGGCCGCTACAACAGATATTCGAATCATAGCTATCCCGGGAGAAGAGGTTGGAGACGTTCCTGCTCAGTACCTAGAAATTGAAACTGATGAAACAGAAATCGCAGCAATTAAGAGTCGATTGGAGGAAGAAAATTTCGAGAGCCTTAACATCGAGCTAACTGAATCTCAAACCGATCCAGTCACCGGCGAACTTATTAGCTCTGGAGTAGTTGAGCCAAATCAAGCTGGCGTGAGAGTTATGCGAAAACAGGTCAGCATCGGTCTGCCATCTCTAAGTGAATTGTTCTCGGGCAAGGCTCCGGTGCAAGTTGAGCAGAAAGTAGAGTTAACTGGACGAGCTGAGCCATATTCTAAAGCCAAGCTCGCTATCTTCTCTGATCCAATTGTTAAAGTAACCCGAGCCGACGATACTGGAGAATGGGTTTTGAACGTAGACGTCAACGAATTACCAGAGGGTGAGCATACTGCTTATTTCCAAAGCGAGTCTCGTGGCGTAGCTTCAGACGAAATTGAGATCGCTCGTTTCGTAGTTGTAGAAGAGCAGCATATCAGTAATACGACCTGGATCTTCATTATCAACATGGTTGTGGCTATGGTTCTGCTGGTTGTGGTTATCTCTATGCAGATCCGCAAGCACACCAACGGTGGGGGAACTCCGCCAGCCGCAGGTAAAAGTTATACTTCAGATTCAAGCATTGGCGGACTGGAGAGTCATACATTGCCCCTAAAAGATAATAGCAACTCGCCGCCATCTAGTGGCGGAGGAGCTCTCGGAGTTTGAACTTAAAAATACCCCGCTACGGCGGGGTATTTTGTTGTTAGGTCAGAGATTCAAGGGCTGACTTCAGGTGCTCCAGTTCTGCGCTGCGCTGCATTTGCAGTTGCTTAGTCTGCTCTAGCACTTCTGGTGGAGCGTTACTGACAAAACCCTCGTTGCTCAGTTTTATTGCAACGCTACTCAGGTATTTTTCTAACCGAGCGATTTCATTTTGGATGCGAGTACGCTCTGCCTCAACATCTATTACGTCATCAAGCGGAAGGATAATTTTATCTTCACCACTTACAGCACTAGCTGATTTTTTGTAGTCGATAGATGAAGCAAATTCGATCCTTGCCAGTCGTGACATGATCAGCTGTTCATCTTTAGAGAATCCTTCGCCCAATACCTTTAGTGTTTCTCCAGGTTTAACCTGATATTCTTTGCGCAAGCTACGCACTCCAGAAATTAGCTCCTGAATCGTTACCATTCTTTTATCAAGTTCTTTGTCTATCGCGGCTGGATCTGCTTTTGGCCACTCAGCTACCATGAGTAATTCTGAAGTTTCGGAGAGACCAATTTTCTCGGCTAAAACCTCTGTAACAAACGGCATAAATGGGTGAAGCATCCGCAGTAGTACCTCTAAAATATCTTTTTGACCACGAGAGCCAAGCTCGCTAACTTTGCTCATCTCAATATACCAATCAGCATACTCATGCCAAACAAAATCGTAGAGTTTTTCTGAGGCCTGACTAAACTGATAGCTATCTAAATCAGATGAGACCTCAGTAATAAGCTGAGCTACCCTGGATTCTATCCAACGGTCTGCCAGCGACGCTTCTTTGGTAGTTTGAGCTTCTTGCATGGTAACAAAGCGAGAAATATTCCAGAGTTTGTTTACAAAATTTCGCGCATCAGCCACTTTGTCCTCGTAAAATCTGGAATCGTTTCCAGGAGCAATGCCCTTTATCAAGCTCATACGCAAAGCGTCAGTACCATACTCAGCAATTACATCGAGCGGGTCAATACCATTACCGGAAGACTTACTAAATTTGCGACCATCTTTGTCACGCAAAATACCGTGGATATAAACGTCGTGAAATGGAACATCTTCAACTGCATAAGCAGAAAACATAATCATTCGTGCCATCCACAGGCGCAGAATTTCGTGGCCCATTTGCATCCAGGCGGATGGGTGATAGGTCGCAAAGTCAGAATTGTTTGGCCAACCTAAAGTTGAAAAAGTCCACATCCCACTACTAAACCAAGTGTCTAGCGTATCAGAGTCTTGTTCCCAGTTGTCACCTTCAGGGGCAGACACACCGCAGTAGGTTTCTTCTCCTCGAGTCCAGATGGGGATACGGTGACCCCACCATATCTGACGAGATATGCACCAGTCACGCAAGTTGTCTATCCACTGTAAATATATTTTTTCAAACCTGTCAGGAGTGATGGTAACTTTTTTTGTGGTGTCACCGTTAAGTCCCGTGGTAACCGCCTCTCGCATGAGTGCTTTCAAGCTTTTTCCACGGCCGGGGATTTCCTTAGTCACGCTTACAAACCACTGCTCCATAGGCATCGGCCAGATCTCATCTTTAAACCTATCAGACAGTGAAACGTTGTGAGTAATGTCTTCCTCGGAGATCATTAAATTATTACTCCTTAGCCACTCCACAAATTTTTCTCTAGCTTCTTTGTACGGCATACCAGCATAGTCAGCACCGGCTTCATCTGTCATCAGGCCGTCTTTACCAACTATCTGAATCAATCCAATCTGTGGATTTTTTTCGTACAATTCAAAGTCAGAGGCGCTATGTGCCGGAGTCACGCCAAGCGCACCTGTACCGTAGGCGGGGTCTACATTGTCATCGGCTATTACGTGAATTTGCAGAGGCTTCGCCGCCCCGACATTAACGGTAAAAGTCTGTCCAATATACTCTGCGTAGCGCTCGTCACTAGGATGGACCGCTACAGCCGTGTCTCCTAACTTGGTTTCTGGAAGAACCGTGGCAATTGGAATAGGAAAGTCAGCACTATATTTAAAGGTATATAATTTTGTGGTGCGCTCACTGTATTCAAGTTCGTCATCTGAGGCCGTTGACTGACCAGCAATAGACCAATTAACTACCCGATACCCTCGGTAAACTAGCCCATCGTTGTACATCTTTACAAAAACTTCGTTCACAATGCGTGAACGCTCTTCGTCAAAAGTATAAGCCAATCGAGACCAGTCAGCGCTGGTTCCCATTTTTCGAATCTGTGACAAAATTGTCGACTTTGAATCCTCGGCGTACTCTCGGATTTTTTCCAGGAGTCCTTCACGACCCAACTCCTGACGCGGATTTTCCATTCCAGCTTTGCGCAAATTATCCTCTACTCTGGCTTGAGTAGCCACGGCCGAGTGATCCGTTCCAGGCACGATCATTGCTCGCTTTCCAAGCATTCGTTGATAGCGCGCCTCAATATCCATAATTGTATTTTCCAGGGCGTGGCCTAAATGCAGAACGCCAGTTACATTTGGAGGCGGCATCATTATGGCATACGGCTCCACACGGTCTCCTGGTAAGTTGTCTGGATTAAAATAACCACTCTCCTCCCAGCGTTGATAGGTCTTATCCTCGTGTTGTTTTGGGTCGTAAGCTTTTTCCATGTCGTGATCTGGCATATGGGTAGTAAGTTTAGGAGATGACTTTGACGTAGTGTCCGCGCGAGGCTTTTTCCAGGAAGCGAGCGTTACTCTCGGCTAGGGCTGGTTCTAGTTCGCTGATTCGATGTTTTTCAGTTTTACCCTCAGTATCCACCAGTACGTAGGGATCTACCACTCTAATTTTAGATAAAATATGATAATCGTAATCTTTGTCATCCTCCCTAACTTCCAAGTGCTCCATGTCATGCAAATACTTTAACACCTCAGCATTTCCAGATTTTTTCATTTTTTCATAAACCTCTTTGTCAGTCGTAAATAGGTCGTCAAAGGAGATGATAGCCTCTTCCAGAGAAACTTTCATGGCGGAGGCCAGCAGGTAGTACAAACCTGATTGCAAAGGATTGGCCCACAGTTTTTCGTTGGCCTCACGGTAGGTAATAGCAAATTTTTTGGCCAGATCACGATCCTGAAAAGCCACGTCCCCATCAAACACAATCATATCGTCCATCATCCGACGGGCTAGCAAAAGATCGAGCTGCTTGTCAGTCACACAGTCACGAAAAAAGTAATCAATTCTATCAGCGCATAGGTCAGGCAAATCTCTCTCCGCCAGCCTAAAGGATTTTTTTTCTAGCAGACGCCAAACGGACAAGCCGTGCCGTTTCATTATCTTTGGAATTTCTGACTCAAAGATAATTTTCTCATGAAACTGTTCGTGAAAGGTTTGGGAAGCGTCTCCAAACACCACATCAGAAACATGGGAGAAGGCTGTATGCGGAGCGTCATGCAGTAATCCAGCCACTTGTTCAAGGACAGAGGCGCCCAATTTTTTTAATACATAGTAAACCCCAACGCTGTGTTCAAAGCGGGTGGTAGACAGGTGAGGAAAGCGATAAAATGACGCTCCGTACTGATTAACATTTTTCAGTCTTTGAATCGGCCGGCTCAATATAAGCTCTTCGATGACCGGTTCGTCAATCGTGAAGGTTCCAAAGATTCGATCGGTGTATTCCATATTTGTAAAACAATAAAAGACCCTTAGATCAGGGCCCTTGTTGAGGGGGCGGTACCACCTGAATTCCTGTCGGCACGACAAGCACTTTATTTGTCATTGACGGAGACTGACCCGGCGCAGTTGGTAGCTCTATGTGATTGCGAGCCATTTTCTGCGCGACTCCCGCTGGCGACACAGCCCAACGGTAAAACGCCTTTTTCCTTTGTAGGGCCAGTGTAGCGCGCTAGCATAAAATGTCAACAGGTAAAAAAAAGAGCCTGAATGTCGATGCGGCCGTCTTCCCCGAGGGGAGTTGGGCCGCACGCACGCAGGCGGGCTACTCTTCCGTTGTCACCGCGAGGTGACTCCTTGCAGCTTCCCGCCTACGTGGCCAGCTGAAGATCAGCTGATCGGCGCGGCCTCGCCCATGGCGATGACGCCCAGCTGGTCGAGGTAGTTCGACCACCCGGGGATGTTCTCCGCCTTGAGGAGGCACTTGGTACCCGTCGTCGGGTCCACGAAGAGCAGCGCGCCGTCGACGTGGGACCAGCCCTTGAAGGCCAGGGTGGTGCCCCCGAGGACGTCGTCCACGTTGACGGCCAGGTCGTCCTCCATCTGGGAGACCTTGTCGTCGGTGGCCGACCAGTCGACCTTGAAGCCGACGAAGCGGAGCTGGCCGTCGCGGTCGAGGACCGTCGCGGTGTAGGTGCCCTTGGCGTGACCCAGGCCGATGACCTGGTCCCCGCTGTTGAGCTGCACCGCGCCGATCTTCGTGAAGGCGACGTCCGTCTCCCGCTCGGCGTAGGCCACCATGTCCTCGCAGGTCATCCCCGCGATCGTCAGGTTGCCGTCGCTGTCGACGGCGGCGGCCACCAGGTTGCCGTTGCCCCAGGCGTACTTGGCCTGGAAGTTGGCGTCCTGGTCGGCACCCAGCTCGCCCTCGTAGGCCGTGAAGGCCGGGAGGGTCTGGTAGTTGCCGGACTCGAGGGAGATGACGGTGAGGTCGAACTCGCCGTCGACGCCGTAGAGCGAGATCTTGTCGGCACCGTGGGTGGAGCCGAGGACCTCGTCCTCGTCGGTGAGGCCGTCGATGGTGTCGCAGGTCAGGGAGATGACGGTGTCATCGGCCTGGCCCTTGGGCATCTCGAGCAGCACCAGCTGGCCCTTGCGGGCGATGGCGTTGGCGGTGGTGTAGCCCGCGGGCATGCCGTTCCCCAGGTCGGTGATGGTCAGCACCGAGCCGTTGGGCTCGAGCTGACGGGTGTCCACGACGATGGCGATCCCGAGCTCGTCGAAGCCCAGCTTGCAGACGACCTTGCGGTCGAAGTCGAGCTGGTCGAGCTGCTCCAGCACCATCTTCGGCGAGCCGGAGATGACCACGTGGGTCAGCTTGTCGTCCATCTGGGCGGCGAGCTTGGTGGTGGTGGCGCGGCCGATCAGGACCGCGGGAACGCGGGTGTCCGCGAGAGAGAGAGTGGAGCGAACCATGGGTGATTGCCTCGAACGATGTCTGGTCAGCGGTTTTTTTGGTGATGCCGCCAGACGGGTTAATGGGCCATGTGGCCCGGGATGGCTTTGGCAGGAAGAACCCCACCTCAGCCGCTACACGATTCTGGCTCCTGGTTACGGAGCAAAGAAGCTCATGGAGAGCAATCAGCGGATCAGCTGCCAAGTTTAGGCTTCTGACTACACTTATTGCTCTCCACAAACGAAAGAGTATAAAAACTTATCTTGACTGCCACCGTCTGCCGAAAAAAAATCAGCCAACAAGGCGGTCAGTAAAGAGTCGTAATATTTTCCAATGAACTTGGTCACAAGATTTTTGTGACACGCAATGTCTGACACTACCGGAAAGGCCAGTGTGAGTCAATTAGTCGTTGTGGATAAAATATGAAAAATCCAGAAAAAACCTAAATTGCAAGTTATTATTAAATACTTGCGTATCAATTAATAGACCAAATCATCCTGGTTTAGATTGTGCTTAATGCACGAATAACCAATGATTGACGCAGTGTGCTACAATTAGTATCCTTATCAAAGATTAATTCATTTATATTGTTATGGAAGAGCAAAAAAATTCTGAATCAATGTTCTCCTCCATGCCACCAAAGTTTGCATTTTGGGCGGGTGTTATCACTGCGACAGCGGTTTACGCTGTAGTAGGTTTTGGTATCCTGCTGCTAATGGTGGTAAAGGGAGTTGACCTCGGCACGGGAAGTACCAAGACGACTAAGTCAAACACCAATACGGCAGCCGCAGCGGCTAATGTAAATAGTGGCACCACTATTGCTGGTAAAGTAGATATAGACTCACTGCGTAATACTCGCGGAGAAGGGTCACTAACAATCGTGGAGTACTCTGATCCTGAGTGCCCATTCTGTAAGCGTTTTCATACCACGCTTCAGCAAGTGATGACCGATTATGATGGTAAGGTAGCTTGGTCATACAAGAACTTTCCATTAACTTCACTTCATCCTAAGGCTGTGCGCGAGTCTATCGCTATGGAGTGTGCTGCCGACCAAGATAAGTTCTGGGAATATACTGACCTTATTTATGAGCGCACGCCATCCAATAATGGCTTAGAAGATGCAGAGCTCTTCACTATTGCAACTGATATTGGCTTAAACATCTCTACCTTTACAGATTGTGTAGAAAATAAAGACACTGAAAGCAGAGTCAGCGCTGACGCTGCCGAGGCCCAGGCTCTTGGCGGAACTGGAACTCCTTTCTCAGTCATTATCGATGAGGATGGCAAGATCTTAAAGTCAATTCCAGGTGCTCTACAGTACGAAACTGTGGCTTCACAGCTTGATACATTACTAGCTAGCTAGTTAACTCTAGACAGTTCAAAAAATCCCGCACCGTTGCGGGATTTTTTTGTTGCCTAATTTAGGCCAATTTGAGTTTAGGGTTTACTTCAATCTCTCTCCAGTCATCAAAGCTTCCCGCTAGTGCGCGCGGGCCAGCTGCTACAGCAATCATCGCGCCGTTGTCAGTAAACAAACCAGGTGATGGCACGACTACATCTATGCGATTATCTCCCTGTCCTAACACACTTTGTAACCTAGCTCTAAGTTCAGCGTTGGCTGAAACTCCACCACCTAATATGATAGTTTTAGCATTATGCAGAGACACAGCTTTAGTGGCTTTGCTCACAATAACCTCGACCACACTAGCTTGAAACGAGGCAGCCACATCGGCTCTCTGTTGCTCAGTTAGCGGACCGTTGTCTCTAATGTAATAGAGCACAGCAGTTTTTAATCCAGCAAAAGAAAAATCAAGATCAGGAGAGTCTATCATTGGCCTCGGAAAGTTAATTGCCCCAGCGTCGCCACTTTCAGCTAGTCGACTTATCTCTGGGCCACCTGGGTAGGGCAGCTCTAGCATTTTTGCCACTTTATCAAAAGCCTCTCCCGCTGCATCGTCTCGAGTGGTCCCAATTAAGAAATAGTCATCAGGCCCATTCATGCCAACTAGCATGGTGTGACCGCCGCTCACCAATAAAGCCACCGCTGGAAAAGTGATGTGAGGATGCTCTACAAAAGTAGAGGCGATATGGGCAGCCATGTGGTTCACACCAATAATTGGTAGACCGGTAGCAGCAGCTATGGTCTTAGCCGCTTCAACTCCCACGAGTAGACAGGGCATCATGCCAGGTCCACGAGTTACCGCTACAACATCAATGTCGGTTATCCAGCACTCTGCCTCACTTAGGGCGCGGTCAATGGTTGGATAAATAGCCTCGGCGTGATGTCTGGCGGCAACCTCTGGCACAACACCACCAGTTTCCCTGTGGTCCTGACTGGCTATAATGTTGGCCATAACATCAAAACTGCCGTCCGCCTTAGCCTCGACTACGGCTACACCAGTGTCATCACACGAACTTTCTATGCCTAGTATTTTCATATATCCGATACTACATTGCCTAGGAAGGCCTGGCAATTCTTGCGTGATTTTATTCCCGTGCTAAGGTATTTCAGCATCTTCAACCAGGGCTTTTTAGCCCGCTTCTGTGGAGTTTGACATGGGACAGCTCATTGATCGTCGTGTCCCCACCATCGATCTTCCGGTGGTGAACCTGGGTCCGTATCTGACGGATCCCGGAAGCTCCGCCGCTCTGGCGGAGTGTGAGAAGGCCTGGAAAGCCATGGCCAACTTCGGAGTCTCGGTCGTGCGGGACCCGCGGGCCGAACTGCGCCACCGTGCTCGGTTCCTCCAGCTCATGCAGTGCTTCGGTGCTGCTACTCCTGAGCTGCAGGAGGACTGCCGTCGGGACCAGACCGGCATGGCCATCGGCTGGTGGCCCCCCGGCCGCGAGACCGCTCGGCACTGGCCGGAGGTGGTGGAGGGTCTCACCGAGGAGAATCGCCCCTTCACAGCCGGCTTCGACAGGCCGCCTCCGGATCGCAAGGGGCGGTGGCACCATCGTCTCTGGCTGCCTGAGTGGGAGCGCAACATGGCGGACGGCCTGCTCGCCACCCTCAAGGGGGAGCAGATCGCACCGCCGGGAGAGCAGTTCGAGGGCTGGATCGAAGCCAATGACCTCTGGGGACGCACGCTGCTGAGCGCCAACATCACCCACGCGGAGATGGTCGCTCTCGGTGCGGGTGTCGAGCGCGACTACTTCACCGCTGGCATCATCAACGGAGGAACCAGCCTGCTGGCCCCGACCATCGTCGACATGTCCAAACTCAACGAGTGGGAGCTGATCGCTGGCTTCCACTACGACTTTGACCGCTTCGCCATGCACGGGAAGGCCAACTTTGGTGGGCTCATCGTGTGGACGCGAGACGGTCGTCGAGTGCGGATCCGCGTGCCAGGGAACTGCTTCCTCTGCCAGGCCGGAGCCGAGGCTGAGTACATGACTGGAGGAGCCATCTGGAAGGGCTTCCACGAAGTTGTGGCTCTGCCTCGCGAGATCGAGGTCGCGCGCACCATTCGCAGTGCCGGAGGCAGCCCAATCCGGGTCGGGAGCCACTGTTTCTCGCAGGGGCGCTCCGATGTGATGCAGCCGCACCCGAAGTGGCGTACCGAGCAGACACTAGCTGCCTATCCGCCCATTTTGGCCTCGGACCGGCAGGCCTACGAGATCCGGCTGATCACCGGGCAAGCCTGACCAACTCTGACCTGTTTCTCGCCTTCCACAAGAAGAGAACAGTCCAGAGTTTCTTTTTTTCTTGACCAAATTTGACTCAGTCAGTAAGGTGGCCTGGCTTGATATAGCTTCAACTTCTCACTGCTCAAATCAAGAGCAAACTGGAGGACGAGTGTCGAAAAACGCACTGGCCGATCAGGCCTTCTTCGACGGTGACGGTAGAGCGCTGCACCTGGGGCTGCTGCCGTGCTGGCCTTCGGGCTGAGCCACCGGGCAGTTCCGCTGCTGCAGTGTGGCCCCGCCGAGGAGCAGCTGATGTGTGGCGTCGTCACCGCCATCTACGCCAACCGGTTCACGCCGGATGGTGAGCTCAGGGAGCTGGGCGTGCCGCAAGCCACCAACGTCGCCTTCCGGGCGCTGGCTGCCCTGCACCTGTCGCACCCCATCGACACCGCAACCGTGCAGCACATCCGCTGAATCGAAAAAGCCGCCGGAGGGAGGATCCAGCGGCATCTTTTTTTTAAAAATCCCAACTATTTGCTAGCCATTTTTTCTAACTCCCTATAGTCCAGCATTTCATTCCGAGGAATATGTCCCTTGGTTTCATGCGCGCCATATGCTTGGAGGTAGTAGTCCATATTTTTTTCAGCTTCACCTAGTGGGTGCGTTCCGTCAGGCCTCCTAATACGCTGCATGGCTCTTTGTACTAAATCTCGCCTGTGGTCATATCTCAGAAAAAATTCAGGGGTAATAGCACTGTTTCCACGCAGTCTTTGCCAGTTTACTAAAGCACTTCGGGTGTCGACGGATGGAACATCAACTATTGTAAAGGTGACAGGGACTCTCCGGCTCGGGTCTCTAGGGTCTCGTACAGTTTGATTTGGATCGGCAGCGGAGGCCTGCATTTTCTTTCTGTACACGACATCATAATTGGTGCTGGTTGTCACGTCTAAGCCGACCATGAGAGCAGACTCATCGTCTTTCCCATATCTAGCGTAGAGGTCTACACCGGTCATTAGGTCAGTACCAACTTTTGCGCTATACGTTGTTAGAGGAAGGGGTGTGAATTCACCAGCACGCGTCAGGCAGGTTTCAACCAAGCGCTCAGCCATAGTGGCTGGAGATATATAGTCGGCATAAACCCTTCGCCAGTTTATAGCCACTTCGGATTCCTGATTAGCGGCGGCCTCATCAAGTGAAGCTATTACTTCATCTATAGACTGTCCTGAATAATGACGACGAAGATCTACCACGCGTTGTCGTTTGGCTACGTTAAATATTCTACGCACAGCCCTAAAAGCTAAGTCGTCAATCATTAAAGCTTCAGCGCGACCTTTATCACCTCGAGCAGCGCGACCTTTATCTGTTATTCCTTGAGGCAGCTCAAGTGTTGGAATCATGTCCCACTGAGCAGCTGCCGCTAGCTGAGGCTCAGTTAGTCGGAGTACAGTTGGCAGTGCCGCCTGGGTGGCTTCGTCAAATAAAAAACTGAATCGGTCTGGCTCTCGCGTAATCACTCCTCCTCTTCTGGCTATTGATACTGGAAATCGTCTCAGGTCAGGTAGTTTTTCTAGCTGTTCATAATCTCCTGCCACTTCCAATTGGCCGGCTGTAATGTCTTCCAAATGCGCACTCCGCTGTTGCTCTAACTTACGTGCTTCAATCGAAATCTCAGCCAGCATTGGATCGCTTTTTTCCATTCGGCGGTATAAAAAAGCCTCCGTTTTATTGGCATCTCTCCCCTTAGCTCTAATTGGAATTGCATCAAGTGCCGAATCTACTGTCATAAGTATCTATACGGTACAGCGAGTAGCTTAAACTGTAAACAGATAAATTTTCAGCTATTAATTATGTTCACCAACCAGCAATCAGCCATTGTTCTCGCCGACGCTTTTTAGCTTATCTAAAGGAAACCGAGAGGCTTCGCCAAGTATTTCAGTTAGTTCTTTGCTAGCTGCGTCAGATTGCGCAACGGTCACTTCTTGGCTTTGCAAAATACCAGTGTCTAAATTGGCTGTGTCATTTTCATCATTAGCTTCTGTTTCCGCTAATTGACTGAGCTTTTCTTCTGACTCTGCAAAAACGTCCAAGGCGTCGAGCACATCCGGTAGATCCTCATCTTTTTCGAAATAATAACCATCATTTGATCCGCCTCCGGCAATGTCATTAACTAGTAACGCGTTTCCTTCTGGGACCACAACATATCCATCGTTTTGTGGGTAGACAGACATCGAAGCGCCAGCTGAATCAGAAGAGAAGGTGACGTATGTGCTGCCATCATCATTCATCATTATCATTGGCATGAACCTTTCACCAAAGGTCTCCGTAATTAGATCAGTTAACTCACCCGCTCTTTGTTGTTGTTTAGCGATTTCAGGAGACATTCCTTCATTTACGTCTTCCGTAGAGGTGGTGTCAGTATCTCCAAAAGGCTCTGGCACTCTATCAAGAGTAGACCTCATTGCTAAATTAGTATTTATCTCAAGATTGCCACCAGCTGCAGACTCAATAGAGGTTGATTCCATGGTAGGTGCGGCAGGCGTTTCACCTGTAGCCGCACCACCCGTAAGGCTAGTGGCGGCAAAGAGGAGAGCCTCTTTTGTTCCAAATGTACCAGACTTTTTTTTGCTGTACGGTGGTCTTCGTACTGATCCAGGCTCTCCCATAGCTATGTTTTAATGATGATTAAATAAGACACATCTATTTAGATTATTTATACCATACCCGCAGTTCCTGGCTTAATGCAAGTTATCCTAAGTTAGGCAAATAAAAACAGTCCAGGACAAACCGGACTGTTTTTATAGATAGTGTACCCGCACGGGGAATTGAACCCCGATTGCCAGGATGAAAACCTGGTGTCCTAACCATTAGACGATGCGGGCATGAATCAAAAACGCAAGCCGGAGTATATCAGTGCAGCACTGGCCAGTCAAGAAAAAAAAGAAGCGCACACTGATCTGTCGTGCACGCCATTGATTCACCCGCAGTAGACCTTGTCCTCGCCCGCCGATCGAACGGCGATGACGCAGGTAGATCCCTCGTACCAGGTGAAGACTCCACTGGAGAAGTCACGTTCTCCTGGGAAGAGAATCAGCTCGAGGCAGGTGATGACCTCCTCATCACCCTTGTCCTCGGGTTGCCAGAAGTCTTTTGTGAAGATTGGAATGTAGACAGAGTCGTCCGTCTTGACCGTCAGGGAGTCTTCCAGCAGGTGCTTGGTGTCCACCTCGCCCTCGCCACAAGTCTCTTCCGTCGGATTCACGAGGAGAACTTGGTAGAGAGAGACTTCCACATCGTAGTGGAAGCGGTTTATGACCAGCAGACTGTTTTGGTTGCAGCCTGTGATTCCCAGGACAAGCATCAGGCACAGTAATGCGCGCATGACCTACTCCTTTTGATGAAGGTCAAAATACTTTTACTCCAGTTCGACAAACGAGTCAAATCTGCTTGCTTAATAGAGCCACAATAAGTATAATTCTATTGAATAAAAAAACATGTCAGACTCAGATTCATTCGCCAAAAAAATAAAAGAACTCAGTGGTCCTGAAGTTCAGTTTACGGACGATTTTTTTGAACAGTCTTTTGTTGAAGTAGCATCCTTGCGCTCGCTAAAACAAGGTGCTGCTGAAGGGTCAAAAAGAACCATCACCGATGATTACAACCCTCAAGATATCGATGATGAGTGGCTAGAGCAGCCCGATGATGAATCTTATGATGGGCAGCTAGCTGTTGATGTTTATCAGACAGCCGACGCTATTATTATCACTTCAACCGTAGCCGGAGTGCGTGGCGAAGACCTAGACGTTCAGATGAATGGAGACATGGTTACAATTAAGGGGCGACGTCGTGACCCAGGTAAAAAAATCCCGGCCGATGACTATTTTTTGCAGGAGTGCTATTGGGGCGGGTTCTCCAGATCAGTAATACTTCCGGTTGATATTCAACACGAAAAGATCGAAGCTACTCTAGAAAACGGTATCCTGACCATTAGCTTGCCTAAGTCAGCTCGCTCTCGCAATGGGAAGATTGATGTTTTGGAAGTATCGTAATTGACAACTCGCTTCTGGCGGTGATAACGTGAGCGGCCGCAGTATTTTAACTCCCACCGAGTATGTCTATATTTCAAAAAGTCACTGTTAAATCAACCTCTCCTCAGGCCGTCACCGTCACTCTCCCAGATGGTCACGATTTTGAATGGTCAATCTCTGAAGATGATCCGACGCTAGCTGCCATTAAAGATGGAGATCAAGTTATTCTCACACTTACCACTACCCACGCAATTTTGAACGAATTGATGAGCAGTTCCAATGAGCACGCCCCAAACACCCCACAAACAAAACCAGTCCAAGGCTAAGCCTCCCGTTAAGGATCTGCCCGCCTCATCAAAAAAAAGGCAAAGATTCCGGAGAGTTGCCGTTGTTATCTCGGTCTTAGCTAGTATTATTTTACTTATTATTGCCATTGGGCTCGGTTTATACGACCAATTTTTGAGTCGTTTTGAGAATAAAGTATATCCAGGTGTGGCGGTGGCTGATGTTGTTGTTTCAGGTTTAACCTATAGTGAGGCATTAGAAGCAGTCGACAGTAAGGTAGATCAGTTGTATCAGTCGGGTATACTAATTGAATTTTCTGGGGCAGGAGCAGTAACTGAAGAGACCAATTCTTCATTGGTACTGCTGCCTGAAATTGTACCGTTATCATTTAGCGGTACGGTGCAGACGCTCTATTCTACTCAAAGTGAAGCTGCTATAGATAAAGCCTTTGCCATCGGGCGCACCGGAAGTCAACGGGAGCAGAGTTTGGCTCAGTTTAACGCTTGGCGATCTGGCAGAAATATTATGTTAGACGAAACAATTAATCGCCAGATCATTGAGGATCTGATTGTCGAAAACTTTAGTTCTTTTGAATCGCCGTCACAAAACGCTAGTCTATTTATTACTACTGACGGTTCGGTAGAAATAGTTCCAGAGCAATCTGGAATGGAGTTTGATGTCACTTCAATAGTTGATCAAGTTGTTGAGCAGATCCAGAATTTGGATTCAACTTCCATTGTAATTTCCTTGCAGTCCATTTCCCCAGAAGTCACAGCAGCAGATGTCACTAATGACCTGGACGTTATTAACGACTTATTATCTCGAGCTCCAGTTACTATTACTTGGGAAGATAAGACTTGGACTTATGATCGTGCAGAGGTTGGTAGTTGGTTAAATTATTCTACCCAAGGTCAATTGAGCATTGATGCTAATATTTTAGAGGACAGTCTCTCAAAGCCAGCCGCTGAGGTTGTGGTTAGTCCTCAAGAAGGCCGTTGGCAGGTTGATAAGGACGCTGGAGGAAGCGTTGTTGGCTTAACCCAATTTAGTGAGGCTCAAGAGGGGCGTACGATTGATTACTTGGCCACAAGCGTTGCTATTATGGAGTATCTACAGGGAGTCAGTGATGATGTGGTCTTGTCCGTGGTAGTAGAAGAACCCAAGTTCTCGCAGGAAAATGCCAATGATTTAGGCATTAAAGATATTCTTGGCACTGGCCACTCCAATATGGCTGGGAGTCCATATAACCGTCGTCAAAACATCTCACGAGGGATAGAGTTACTAAACGGGTTACTAATTGCTCCTAATGAGGAATTTTCTTTGGTTGATGCTCTTCAGCCTTTTACCCTTGAGAATGGCTATGTAGCAGAATTAGTTATTAAAGGTAATGAAACAACCCCTGAGGTTGGTGGAGGTCTTTGCCAAATTGGCACTACTACTTTTCGCGGAGCTATGTTTTCTGGACTTGATATCACCGCCCGTCAAAACCATTCCTATGCCGTGTCCTACTACGCTGATGATCGCAACGGTCTACCTGGCACTGACGCCACTATTTATGAAGGCTGGCCTGATCTTCGTTTTATAAATGACACTCCTGGATATATTTTGCTACAGACTCGCCTGGAAGGAAATGATTTATACTTTGATTATTGGGGAACCGATGACGGTCGTATAGCTGATTTTACGCCACCAACCATCAGTGGTTGGGTTTCGCCGCCACCAACTAAGGAGGTCGAAACCACTGAGCTAGCTCCAGGCGAGCGACGTTGCACAGAGTCAGCCCACGCAGGTACCAGCGCTGCCTTTGATTACACCATTCAATATCTTGATGGCACTTCCCATCAAGAGACCTTTACCTCAACCTATAAACCTTGGCAGGCCGTCTGCTTGGTTGGCGTTGACCCGGCGGCTGCTTTAGAAGAAGCTGATACCGTTGATGATCCCGTTGAGGACACCACTTCGCCAGAAACGGAGGATCCTGCAGACACCACAGGCGATGTCCAGCCTAAAAAGAAAAAGAACGCAGCTAAAACCACCGGTGAGTAGTATACAGAGCCAGTTTACAAAAACTAGCGCTTGAATGCGCTAGTTTTTTTGGTAATAAAAAAGTGACCATCACTATTCAGCAGGCAAGAGAATGTATATTTGGAAGATTCGAGCCGGAGCCTGAATTTTCCAAGGAACACCTTCCCATGCTTGTCGTGCCTGCTGGATAGTTGTGGCCACCCAATAAATCACTTTTTCAACAAATCTCTTATTTGTTTACCTCGTCCTTAAGACCTCTGAAGTCAGGTCATGTCGATTAGGACCGGAGAGTATATCAGCGTCCGCGCGTCCTGTCAAGGCCTGTCTACGCGACGGGCGGTGTTTTTTGCCCAACATTAGTTCTTTTCCACAGATTATGTGGATTAAACTGTGGACAGTTCAATGGGTGGGCGCCCTATTAGGGGGAGACAATTGACAAAATAGCCTCAAAATGCTACAATAACCTCATAAGTAAGCGCTCATCCACAGTTTATTTATAAACTGTGGAAAAACTTATCTGGCGCCATCTGTTTCGCTAAGATTAGCGATAGTAGTACCATGAAAAAAAATAACAAACACTACAAACAAGCATCTGCCCTTCGCATGCACAGGTATATAAAAATTCAGGAGCAAGCGTACAGAGACGCTAAGTCTAAATCATTCGCGGGACGTCTTGTGGCGGCAGCTGGTTTATTTTCTGGATATCTGGCTTTTGCGGCCCATAGTGCCATGCGGGTACTGCTGTCTTCGTCAGCTAGTAGTTTTGAGGCTTTACATTCTCAAAATGAGGATGGTCTGTGGTCTGCCTCTTATACTCAGCATGTTAAGTTTAAACGCCACGTCCGACTCTATACGGTAGGATCATCAGCTGGTCTGATAGCTGGAATTGTATTGTCGATCAGTATTGCCCAATCAATCTTTCCAGTTCAGAGAGTCCTAGCTGGCCCAACTCTAGACGTAACTTCTAGTGCAGACGCCGGTCCAGGTAGCTTAAGGAGAGCTATTGTCGACGCAAACAACTCACCTGCCGATCAGACTCCAGAAATTATCATCAAGTTAGCTGGAACACCGACTATCACATTAGCCAGCGCGCTACCAGCCATCAATCACAGCAATGTCAGTATTCATGTTGCTGACAACATTGATTCACTTGGGGCTATTGTTGATGGAACCGCCCTAGCGCCCGGAACAAATTGTTTGGCCCTGACTCAGGCGGCCGCTGGTAGTTCCGTTGGTGGCTTGGCCTTTGGTGGATGTCCGTTTGCTGGAGTTCATGTTCAGGGTAATGATATTAGGATTGGTAAAAATACCGCGGTAAAGGATCGTGTATTTGTATTCGGAACGACCTCAGGAATCATGGTTGACGCAACCGCTGCCCGGGCGGTCATTGAGAATGTTCGCATCGGGGTTAAGCCAGACGGTACGTCCGGCCCACTGTCTGGAAATGGCATTATTGTTAATGGAGACGACGCTACCATTGGACGCGTCGTAATAGGAAATTCCAACTTTGGATTAGAAATCAGGGGCAGTAATGCAAGTGTCACTAGTGGATTGTTTGGGGTAAAGAGTGACGGCGCTCTAATTCCAAACACACTATCCGGCCTAAATATCACTATGGCTACGGGTACTCAAATTATTGGGACGGATGGAGATATTGTAGTCGCTGGTAATGGTGGCTCGGGTATATTTATAGATCAGTCAGAATCAACCACCGTGGCAAATGCCTATGTGGGAGTTAAGCCTGGGGCCGGTGATCTGGGCAATGGAGCCAATGGAATCATCGTTAATAGTTCTAACAATACTACCATTGGAAAGAATGTCTCTGGTGTCGCTCAACCAGTCGTCATTGGTTACAATAAAGGAAGTGGTATTACGATCAATAATGGCAGTCAAGGCACTAAAATAAGCGAGGTAAGAATTGGCACTGATCTAGCGGGAACTGCCGATCTAGGTAACAGCGGTCCTGGTATATTAGTCCAAAGCTTCTCTGGTTTAGCGATCGGCAACCAACAACACACCACAACTGTAGCCAATAATGAAGCTAATGGGATTGATATAGGCAATCCGACTGGCGGGGTTTTAAGTGTCACAAATGTATCCTCTTACAACAACGCTGGTCACGGCATCAAGATAGTTGGCACTGCCAATGTTCATGATCCATTAGTTTCACAAAATACCATTGGCTCAAATGGAGCAAACGGTATTCACTTAGAGTCGATACATGATGGTATTACCATTCAAGATAATGTTATTAAAGGTGTCGGTACAGGAATCTTCCTCTCAGACGTGCTTGGCTGTACCGTCACGGGAAATACGATGCAGGCTTATACCAAAGAAGGTTTAGCGATTGATGCTGGAAGCCAGAATTGCACGGTTGTTGATAATAATTTTGGTTACAATTCAATTGACCAGTCTGTGTCCGGTGGACAGTTTGGCATCAGTATTTCTGGAGCCTCATCGAATATAATTATTGGTTCAAGTGATTTGTCGGGACAAAATAGATTTGCTGGAAATTCTACCTTTCATCTTAACATCAAGGGGCAGTCACAGCGGGTTTCATTTCTAGTAAATAGCTTTATTGATGGCTTTCCAGAAAAGTTACTGCAATTAGAATCTGGATCCAATACGGGAGGGCCTGGACAGCCAGTGATAAGCTCGGTAAGTAATACTTCAGTTCAAGGCACAGGAGGTCTGCAGGATGGGGTTGTCTATTTTTATCTAAATGGAACATGGATTGCTTCAGACTCAACTATCTTAGCAGATGGACTTTGGGAAATTACGGCTGATGTAATTGGACAGGATTCATTTAATTTTACAGTCGGCGATGAGCTTGCAGTTATTAGTAAAAGCTCTAATGGCAACTCGTCAATATTTTCAACTGCCTGGACTTATACGGAAGACGAAGAGGAAGAGGAGGTTATAGTTACTCCACCTGAGCTTCAGCTTACAGCGACGCTCGGCGAAATCACAGCCAGCACTGTAGAAATTCAAGTCACTTCAAATCGTGAATCAACGGCAACTGTTGTTTATGGTATTGATTCACAAAACCTTGCTAGCACATTACAGTCAACTGTTTTACAAAAAAGTCATAACCTAAAACTTACTGGGCTAACTCCTGGTACTGATTACTTCTATCGCGTAACAGTGGCCAGTGATAGTGATTCTGCTCAAACTCAAATTCTCTCATTTCAGACCCTGGGTGCTCTTGATTCAGAGCTAAAAGTCGCAACAGCTACTGTAAACAAACGTGTCGTATATGATGCAAAAAAGAATTTAAACTTAGAGCCAGATCAGCCGGTAGCCATTACATTAGAAGAGCTGTCGAAAGATCGTGACGTTCGTTTTAACATAAAAAAGTCCAAAGATGAGTTTGTTGTAAAAGGTGATTGGAAGACTTCAAATAATGGCGAAGTCTCGCAAGAGTTTAAAAATCTTAAGCGCTACATTCAGTACACTGCTCATGCGCAGGTCCGTAATAGTAAGAAAAATAAGGAGCAGTCTACATTTACTAAAATTGCTACATTCACGAAGACTCATAAAAAGCCGACCCTGACGAGTTTAATCGGTGAATATACCGTTGCGGCCACTACAAAAAATATTCAGTTTGGTGGAATTCTGAATGGATTATCAGGAAAGGTTGAATTGCAGAATACTTTAACTGGAAAGATTACAGTTGGGTGCAAAATCCAGGTTGGAGAAGAATTTTGTTCTATGCCATTTGATCCACCGGCAGGTTCGTACCGTGTACTCTTTTCATCTTTAAAAGACGAATTCTACAGCGCTTCTGATCAGCGGCTTTTACAGCTATCTCCAGCGGTGATGATGTCAACTTTTACGACTGACGAACGCAGCCCTGATTACAACTACCGAATGACAACTAGTGAAACAGTTACTCTAGTTGGTCTTGGGCCAAAAGGATCAAAGGGTACGATCTACTTAAATGACAAGAAGCAGGGTACTGTTACCTGGATAACTGACATTGGGTGGCAGTATGAGCTGTCTTTTGATGGCGCTTGCAGCATTGGAGAAGATTGTAAGGTTGATATTTATTTTACAGACGACAGTAATTTCCCAATTCACTCGATTGAAAACTACCTAATAAAGCGCGCCCACCCAGTGGTTGATTTATTAGTCAGCGATGTTAGTGGTCAGTATTTACAAAATACCAGCAAGACGATTACGGTAACTGGCGGTGCTGATAACATTTATAGGGTGACGGTAGACGATGTGTTAATTGTTGATTCTATTTTAGAGCCAGTAACAGGCTCCGTTCAAGGTCAGGACACCTTCTTGCTTCCAACTGACACCATTGGTAATCATGTTCTGCGTATCCAAGCTGAAGATCCAAGGACGAATTTAAAAGGTAAAGAAGTTACAACTTCTTACGTCGTCGCGGCTTCGTATAAAGCGCCAGGTGTTGCCACAGGTGATTCACCTGAAGTTTCAGATACCACAACCGAGTCAGATGCCACCCCTTCGTCAAATCCTACCACGCCGACTGATACCAGTTCTGACAACGTAAATGATTCTAATCCTGATTCGCCGACTGATACCAGTTCTGACAACGTAAATGATTCTAATCCTGATTCACCGGTCAATGCTAATTCGGGTGAAACGGCCGAACCCAGCTCCGTGCCTGTCTCTGATTTAACGGATGAAGTTGTAGTCGAAAACGGTGTTGGAATCATTACAACCGAAGACACGTCTGAGATTCCAGCTCAATATCTTACAATCGAAACAGATCCAGAAAAACGATCGGTTTTGAAAACCTCCTTAGATTTGAGCCTGCGTGTGTTTGAGCTAAGCCTATCCACCATTTCCGTCAGTGACACGGGCGAAATTCTATCATCGCCAGTAGAGGTAAACGATGCCGGTGAGAGTGTGATTAGAATTAGTTCCGAGTTTGGTCCTGGAGCTAGCTCTTCAGCGGCTAGTCATGGAGTCATCGAATTAAGTGGCACCGTGAGTCCTTATGCGCTTGTATACGTTACCTTGCGTTCAGATCCTGTAGTTCAAGTTACACGTGCTGACGCTACCGGTCAGTGGCAAATATCTGTCCCACTTGATGCCCTTCCAGAAGGGGAGCACACAGCCTTCCTGCAATCAGAGTCTCAAGGAGTCTACTCAGATGAAATTCAAATAGCTAGGTTTGTGGTAATTGAGGAGAAGCATTTGTCAGGCTCGTCATGGATCATCATTATAAATGGAGCCATCCTTGGAATTATTCTGATTATTATCACCACCGTTCAAATCCAAAAGAGGATTTATGAACACAAGCATCCTGAGATAAATCTTCCTCAACACCAGAGTCACTTAGATGGAGAGGTCATTGCCAAAACAGTTAAAAATATAGAAATAGGAGATGAGAAGCCGCCACAGCGGCGCGGTCCCTTGGATATCTAAGCCTAAATCGCAATGCCACAAGCATTGCGATTTTGTATCAGAATAGGTATAATCGAGGCAATTTCACCCCAAAAATGAGTATTGAATTTGTTACTAATCCGCATCAAAAGGAGGAGGATAAGACCCTCGACCTGACTTTGCGTCCCGGAAGTTTTGGGGATTACATCGGACAGGAAACTCTAAAGCAAAATTTGCAGATTCTGATTCAAGCTGCCAAACATCGTCAGGAGTCTATTGAGCACGTGTTGTTGCATGGGAGTCCAGGCTTAGGTAAGACCACGCTAGCCCATATTATTGCTAAAGAACTTGGTGCAAATATTAGAGTTACCTCAGGACCTGCAATTGATCGAGCTGGAGACCTGGCAGCTATTTTAACAAACCTAGAGGAAGGCGATATTTTATTTATCGATGAAATACATCGCCTTAATAAAATCATTGAGGAAACACTTTACCCAGCGATGGAGGACTTTGCGCTAGATCTAGTTGCAGGTAAAGGTGCCGCTGCTCGTACCTTACGTTTAGAGCTCCCTAAATTTACTATAATTGGCGCAACCACACGGATGAGCCTTATCTCCGCGCCACTGCGTGATAGGTTTGGAGCTCACTACAAGTTACAATTTTATACTGATCAGGAAATATCCCAAGTGGTGCATAGGTCTGCCAAGATCTTGGCCATGCAGATTGATGAGGAGTCATCTTCTGAGATAGCTCGTCGTTCTCGTCGTACTCCCCGCATTGCCAATCGCCTACTTAAAAGGGTCCGTGATTATGCGCAGGTGCATAATGGTGGTAAAGTTAACCTAGAAATGAGTAAGGCAGCCTTGGAACTGTTGGCAATAGACGATTTAGGTCTTGATGAAGTTGACCGCAAGCTTCTGCTAACCATCATAGAAAAATTTGATGGTGGTCCAGTTGGTTTGCAAACTTTAGCCGCGGCCACAGCCGAGGAAGAAGATACCCTGGAAGAAATACACGAGCCGTTTCTCATGCAAATTGGTTTTCTCGCGCGCACTCCACGCGGACGAGTTACCACTCCAAGTGCTTACAGGCATTTGGGTCTACCTATCCCCGCTAGTCAAAATTTATTAGCAATCTAGATGGAAATTCCATTTTACATTCTACTCATCATCTACCTAATCGGTATATTGATTTTTTTGGTGATAACATTTTTCAATATATACCATTTATTTAAATTCGGTTTCTTCGACTTCACTGGAAAATTAAATGCCATGGTTTTTGTCGGATTCTCCGTAGTCATTGTTGCGGTATCAGTATTACTACTCTGGAATATTCCATGGTTTGATTCGTTCGATCTTTTTTCCCTCTTTGAATCTATTTCCGGCGGATCACCAATTCCAACCGGATCAATTATTTAATACTATGGACGCAAACCTTAATACATCAAGTCCCACTCCGGCACCATTCCTATCTCCTGATCCGAGATCGGGCAGCCCTTCGGCTCGACACGACCTTAAAGAGCATAGTCCATTGCATTTCCCAACTCAACGACCAAACGAAAATGTTGTTTTATTGCTTAGAAGAAACTGGACAGTATTAGCTCGAGATGTCATTCAGCTGATAACGTCATTAATTGTTCCCCCGGTGGTTCTGGCTGTATTATATTTTTACGCCGATACAACTATTGAGCCAGGGTCGGCTCTATACGCTCTTATAATTATTGTGCTCTGTTTGTACTATCTGTTTTCCTTTCTCGCATATTTCCATGACTTTGTTGACTATCATTTGGACATTTGGGTTGTTACTGATCAGCGCGTGGTTTCTATTGAACAGGAAGGATTATTTAATCGTACTATCTCTGAGCTGAATATAGTAAAAGTCCAGGACGTTACCTCGGAGGTAAGAGGAACGGTTCAAACATTTTTAGATTATGGACAGGTTCATATTCAAACGGCCGGTCAGGAGGCCAGATTTGTTTTTGAGCAAGTACCTCACCCATCAGAAGTCGCCAAAGTTATTTTGCAGGTTCATGATCGTGCTATGAAGATGCAAGAACTCGAGCGCGTTAGACAGTCAGAAGATTATCGTCATGAGTTAGAGGCGCAAGGAGGCCAAGGTGGTTTTATACAGCAACTAGCTCCTGTTACAGCTATCCACCCACAACAGCAAAAAATTCCAGTGGAAAGAATTCCGAGGGAAGTTCGCTCTACTCAAACAGATCAAACTCCTCAGCAGACCGGAGTGACTCCTCCATGGGCCTCGCAACCCGGTCAGTCAGAGGTTCCGCCAATTTATACGCCTCCTACCAGGCAGTAGATTCTATATGGATCTTGCCGATTTCGCTTTTAATTTACCAGAGGAGCTCATAGCGCAGGAGCCAGTGGTTGGTGGTCGTGATCAGTCACGGTTGATGGTGCTTGATAGAAAGTTAGGATCTATTCAGGACAGAAGTTTTTTTGAACTAACGTCGCTGCTAAAAGCCGGCGATGTATTAGTCTTTAACAACTCCAGGGTCTTACCTGCGCGCCTGAGAGGTGAAAAAGAACCCACGGGAGGAAAAGTTGAGCTATTACTTCTTCACAGACAAGACGATGAATCCGAGCGAGAGGTTTGGGAATGCATGATTCGTAGTCGTAACACTAAAGTTGATCAGTCGATTACCTTTGTAGGTGACCGTGATTTAAAGGGGCGCGTTATTGATAGAGCTTCGGGTGATACCTGGTTTGTGGAGTTTAACCAACAAGGACAAATCTTCCGTGAGAGCCTGAGGGAGCTTGGTGAAATGCCAATACCACCTTACATTAAGGCGCCCACATTATCAGAGCCAGAGTTGCGTGAACGCTACCAAACGGTATACGCAGAGAATGAAGGCTCAGCCGCAGCGCCAACGGCCGGTCTCCATTTTACAGATCTTTTACTGGACGAACTGTCTGAAAGGGGGATTGAGCTTGTGCCAATTACCCTGCACGTTGGTCTTGGAACTTTTTCTCCTGTTCGGGTTGATGATATTTCCAACCATAAAATGCATTCCGAGTATGCAGTGATAACCGAGCAGTCCGCGCAAAGAATAAATCAAGCCAAAGCCACCGGACGCCGCATTGTAGCTGTTGGCACGACCACTGTGCGCACACTTGAATCATTCGTGAAAGACGGTCAGGTGGTTGCTGATAAGCGATGGACCGATATTTTTATTACACCAGGGTACGATTTCAAAATCGTGGATGCAATGATTACTAATTTTCATCTCCCACACTCAACTCTCCTTATGCTGGTTTCAGCTTTTGCAGGAACAGAATTTATTCAAGAGACTTATCGTCATGCCATTGACCAGCAGTATCGCTTTTATAGCTTTGGTGACGCCATGCTAATTGAATAGTTCAGATTTTTTCAATCATTAGTAGCCAGATTGAATTTTAACGTCTGTATAATAATATTTCAGAATTTTTTTCCATTTCCATCCACGTTGCGCAAAATAGCGAGCGCCCTCCCCAGATAATCCAACGCCGTGACCAGATCTTTCCAAGCCAAAGCAGCATGGGTCTGTTACGCTCTGCGCCCAGGGATAATTCGTTGATCCGCCAAATCCATCATCCCATGACAGGGTTTGCCCATCTGATCTAGAAAAATAAGGTGCAATAATTCCTTCACCATCATAGGTAATAATCTTTCTCTTAGTATATTTTTGCGCTTTAACTACTCTTGGAGCGCGTTTTGAAAAGCCAGCTCCTCTATACAGTTGATCACCCTCTGTAGCAGTTAATATATAAGGCTCATCCGCATGTTTTGTGGGATTATTAATATGCCACAAGGCGTAGGTTCTAGCTGCCGTTAGTAGTGTGCGTAAATACTGAACATGTTGACTGTTAGTGACTTCGGCAATACCTCGGACATACCTCTCAATTGGAATATGATTTACTAGCATTAGTTGAGATGAGTTGTCAGAGTAAATAACCTCAAGGCTGCCAAAGAAAATATTGTCATTTAATGCCTCATTCCAGCTCGGACGATTTTCAAAATTTAACACCTCAACTTTTTTTGGTAGATAGATTGGTGTTACGCGAAGGGGTTCGCTCGATGACACTGACTGACGACCGTGTTTGGCAGTATAGGTGCCGTCAGAGTAGGTAATTGAACTATGTTGAAACTTTCTGAGACGCATCACCTCATTGCCACTGGCAGTTTCTATAATGTAGGGACCATTTACCGTAAAAGTATTTTTAGCTTTAGCCTCTCCAATATGGACGCTCATTACTGGATTTGATGTGCGACGCGGTTCTTTGGCAGCTTCTGTTACAGTTGGAGTTATTAAAAAAACACTCACCAAGAGTGCTGTTGCAAGCGGCTTAAGCATTGCCTTTTGTGAGCTCCTTTTTAACATAGTAATTTTATGGTCACTGCTACATGCATTTTAACATTTTACTAGTGAAAAATCAATTCGTGCCATTAGTCAAACAGGTTGTTGATGACCTTCTGGCTTTGAAAAATCTCTGTCTAAATATTACAAACAAGAGCTCTGGCACAGTGTAAGTTATCGTGGTTTGGTTGCGGAACATTCGTTGACTTTTAGGGTCAGGATTGGTATGATCTGCGTGATTTTTGTTTTTCGGTTATTCCAAATTTAATGTCGCTTTCCAGAAAAATAGCTCAGAATACCGCCATTCAAATGGGCGGAAAAATTGTTGGCACCGCTCTGTCATTGATCGCTGCTGGTTTTGTTTTACGCTACCTTGGTGACGATGGTTTTGGCCGGTATACAAAGATAGTAGCTTTTCTTCAAGTCTTTGGAATTCTCATGGACATGGGTTTATATATTGTTTTGATAAAACGATTATCCGAATTGACCGAGCACAGCAAGCGTGAGGCTAACACGATTTTCACACTACGCGTGCTCTCAGGAATTCTTGTATTAGGAGCCGCTCCTTTAGTAGCTTGGCTAATTAGTCTCAAAAATCCATTGTATGATTCTGAAATAGTTCTCGGAATTGCTTTAACTTCTTTGTTCTTTTTCTTTATCTCACTCAATCAATTACTGTCTGCCGTTTTCCAAAAATTTCTACGCACGGATTGGATAGCTTTGGCAGAGTTAGTTGGTAAATTAGTATTACTTGGAACGACGCTGCTGGTCATTTGGCAAGGCTTGCCTTTACTTTGGGTAATGAGCACTTTGGTATTTTCTAGCGCGGCTAATTTTTTGGTTACTTTTCTAGCCTCGCGCAAGTATCTGACATTAAAATTTCAAATAGATTTGAGTATTCTAAAGAGCGTATTTACCGAGGCTTGGCCAATCGCCCTCTCCATATTTTTTGGATTGATGTACTTCAAAGGTGACACGGTTATTTTGTCATTTTTTGAACCAGATAATGTTGTGGGTTGGTACGGCGCGCCCTACAAAATTCTGGAAGTTCTGATTACTTTTCCAGCCATGTTTGCCGGCTTAGCCCTTCCGGTGCTGACAGCCGCCTGGAAGAATCAAGACACCGAGCGTTTTAGAAGATTATTGCAAAAATCTTTTGATGCCTTGGTAATTTTTGCCTTACCCATGGTCTTTGGTGCTATTGCTCTAGCCCCACATATCATCGGAGTGATCGCTGGTGCCGAATACGGACCCTCCATTCCAATTCTAAAAATACTAATTGTGGCTACTGGCGCAATTTTTGTTGGCACGCTCTTTACTTACTTGGTTGTTGCTCTGAATAAGCAGCGCACCATGATATTTGGTTATGCCTTTGCCGCCTTAACCTCTCTAGCAGCATATTTAATTGTGATACCGCGCTATTCAATCTATGGAGCTGCCTGGGTCACGGTTTATTCTGAATTTGCCATATTAGGCATTGCCCTCTTTATTGTTTTACGGACGTCTAAGGTCAGCATTGAGTGGGGTCGCACCCTGAAGAGTCTAGCAACTTCGGCTTTGATGTATGGCTTGATTATGTTTATTACTCCAAAACTTGCAGCAGTTTTACCGAGTTGGTCACAATTAGGCACAGACTTATTTATGATGGTTGCTCTTGTTCCAATCGGAGCGGTGTTCTATTTTGTATTCATGGTTGCCCTGAGAGCAATTTCAATTAGTGACATAAAAGAAATGACAAGTTTACGAAGTACATCATGACTATGCGCATTGGAGTAGATATGGCGGCAACTGTTGGGCAAAAGAGCGGACTAGGTTTTTATGTTGATAATGTGGCCCGTGAAATTCAGCAACTACCTGGAGACCACGAGCTAGTCCCGATTACGAGCATTAAGAAAAACCTAAACACTCCAAAGCGCGTTGCTTGGGATCAGGTTGGACTACCGCTCTCAGCCCTGACAAAAAAACTCGATCTACTCTGGGTTCCAGCTTTTTCTGCTCCGCGTTTTCCCAAGCCAATTGTTATGACAGCGCACGATATTTTTGGAGTAACCCATCCTGATCAGTTTAGTGGTGTGGCCAAGCGCTATTGGTCTAAAATACTACCAGAATCAATGCGCCGAGCTGATCATTTAATTTGCATCTCTGAATATACCAAGAGAGAGATCCAGACGCACCTGAATATTCCTGAGCATAAAATGACCGTGGTGCCACAGGCGGCTAGTGCACACTTTTCCTTGCGCGATGATGTTCACAATTTGGAGCGTTCCGTAAAAAAGATGGGAGTTGAAACACCTTTTGTCTTGAGTGTTGGCACCTTAGAGCCAAGAAAGAATTTTGAGCGCTTAGTTGAGGCTTTCGTGCATGCTGATCGTGGTGATGCCAAACTAGTTCTAGTGGGAAAGAAGGGTTGGGAGTACGAGGGTATTTTTGCCAAAATTCGCAAGTACCATTTGCAGAACACTGTTATCTACCTGGATTATGTAAATGAAGAGGAGCTTGTAACTTTATATAACACCTGCCTCTTTTTTGTGATGCCTTCAATTTACGAGGGCTTTGGCTTGCCTCCCCTTGAAGCCATGGCCTGCGGAGCACCCGTAGCAGTGTCCCAAAACACCTCTCTGCCAGAAGTGGTTGGCGAAGCAGGAATAGTATTTGACCCTTTTGATGTTAATTCCATTCGCGAACGTCTTGATTTACTTTTGACCGATCCTGAGCGTAGAGCCAAAATGAGAGAGGCTTCCTTGGTTCAAGCCAAACGTTTTTCCTGGAGTCGAACCGCCAAAGAAAGTCTTGATATATTTAATAAAGTTTTTCAGTCTTAAAATGACTAGTTTAGTCGATAGCATCAAGAAACTTCGCCAGTGGTTACACCCGAGGCAGCTGCTGATTGCCCCCATACTGATTGTCTTAATCATGGGGCTTGGTTTCGCTATTTATCGCGTATCACCATTTTTTATCTTTGCCGGCTTAGGAGTCATTGGTTTGGCGATGGTGGTATTTAGAAACCCCTGGCATGGATTATATCTTATTGCCTTCTTCCTGCCCTTTGAACGAATTGGATCATACGATATGGGTGGTGTTACTATTCGCCCGTCTCAAGTCACCGCCTTGTTGACCATGCTCTCAGCCACGATGTATTTTCTTGGTAGAAAGCGTTTTAATTTACCCAGCTTGCCGATATTGGCTCCTTTGGGGGTATTTGTAATTGCTCAATTAATTGGCTTGCTGGTGGCTCCTAATCTAGAGCGAGCCATCTTGGTGACGGTCTTCACTTGGTTTACATTTGGAATTTCCTTGCTGGTACCGACGCTTATCAGGACCAAAGCGGACGTGCGCAGTGTTCTCAAGTGGATGTTTGCCGCTTTACTCATTGTCGGGCTTTTTGGAATTTACCAATTTCTTGGAGACCTAGCTGGACTACCCCCGGAACTTACTGGCCTGCGAGAATTGTACACTAAAGATATTCTTGGATTTCCACGTGTTCAGTCAACAGCCCTGGAGCCTCTTTATTATGCCAATTACTTACTTATCCCTCTTTCAATCCTACTGGCCTTCTTCTTCTCTCGTGAAAAAAGCTTTCACCCACTGTGGGTGGTCAGCCTCTTTGGTCTAGGAGTTGTCAATATGGCCCTCACTGTGGCTAGAGGAGGTTATATTGCCTTTGCGGTTTCTTGCGCAATTATCGTTGTCTACTTCTTTTTTCAACTAAAGCTAATCACTTGGCGTAATCTTTGGTACATCTTTTTAGTTGGGGTCCTAGCACTCGGTATTGCCAGCCAAGCCGTGGGTGTAGATGTTATTCAAGAGCAGTTTTTGAGTCACGTGACTGACCTATTTGGTGGCGCCTCATATAATGAGAGAGCCGAAATGTTTGACGTGGCTTATGTCGCTTGGCTCGACCATCCAATTTTTGGAATTGGTTCCGGTAGTTTTGGTCCCTATGAAAGTGCTCACCCCTACACAGTCCCAGAGCATGGTTGGCGAATTGTTAACAACGAATACCTGGAAGTTTTAGCCGAAAACGGCGCAGTCGGTTTAACGGCACTGATCGTCATCTTTCTAATAGTTATAGTCCGTTCAGTAAAAGCTGTTACTCGAGCTGAGGATCCTTTTATTAAGGCAGCTCTCGTTGGTTTGTGCGCAGCTTTTATTGGTATTTTAGTACAGTATAATACCTTTTCAGTTTTATATATTGTTCACATCTGGTTCGCTGTCGGTTTATTGGTGGCTTTACAAAATATCGCCCTGGCACCAAAGCCGGTGGTACAAAAATAATGAATCTCAGTCTTGCTATCATTGCGATCCTAATTATTTCGACAGTAGCCTGGAAAGATCGTTCCTGGGCTGCTGCGGCTGTTCTATTTTTATTGCCAACCTACCTACTTAGATTTTCAATCGCTGGCGTGCCGCTGACAGTTTTGGAAGTAATGATTTTGGCGCTTTTTATAATTTTTGTTATTAGAGATTGGAGGAAGATAATAAAGCTGCAGCCAAATTGGTGGCAAGTTCTCTTGTTGGCCCTGTTTATTCTAGCCGCTATCTTTGGGTTGCTGGTAACTCCAGACTTTAGAGCAGGTTTAGGTATATTTAAAGCATACATCGTAGAGCCAGTATTATTCTTTTTAGTCATCTGGATTGGGCTTGATAACAAACAACAGGTAAGACGACTCTTGTTGGCTCTCGTAGTAGCTGCAGCGGTCAGTGGCCTTGCCACTGGAATGCAATATCTAACTGGCTGGGGAATTCCAGAGCCCTGGAATCTTTGGAATGATAACCGCCGGGCTACCCTGTGGTACGGCTACCCAAATGCCATTGGTTTGTTTATAGCTCCCATTTTGGTAGCTACTTTCAGTCTCATTATGACAACTGGAAAACGCTACCGTTCATGGCTCTTACTTGCTAGCGCCTGCATGATTATTGGACTATTGTCGGCTCAAGTTGAAGGAGCTTATGTCGCGGCTATGGCCGGAGTCTTCGTTGTTATGCTTAGCGTTCCTCGACTTCGTTACTGGGTCATAGTTGCCGCTGCCGCCTTACTGACAGCAGTCCTAAGTTTTGACAGAACACGTCAGCTACTACTATTCCAGGACACTTCAGGAGACGTTAGGCTAGCCTTATGGAGAGGTACTTGGAGTCTCCTGCAGCACAGTCCCGTATTTGGGGCAGGTCTAGCTGGTTTCCCAATAACCTACGATTTGTATCGACTGCCTTCGCACGTAGAGTTACTGTTGTATCCGCATAACATGTTATTAAATTTTTGGGTGGAACTTGGTTTCATTGGAGTTGTTTGGTTGTGCTTGGCCGTTGGCATTGCCGTTGTGATGTCATGGCGTCTGTTTAGGGATAGTGCCACGCGGGTTTATGGAATTACGGCACTGGCAGTACTCACAGCTATTTTAGTGTACGGACTCGTTGATGTACCCTATTTCAAGAACGACCTGTCAGTCATATTCTGGACTCTATTGGGAGTGGTTATAGTTTTGAATAAAAAAAAGCGGCGGATATAGAATAGATAGCACTCCCGAAGGCGTGCTATCTATTCAGTATCCGCCAGAGGCGATCACATTGACCACGGGCCTGTCAGCGGCTGGTCAGGTAGGCGTAGAGCCTGCCGAGCATCGCATCCAGGTGCGGGCTAGTGAACCCCTCCTGCTGCGCCGTGTAGAGCTCAGGCAGCGTCATCCAGACGTACCGACCTTCCGGCAGGTTGAGGTCTCCCCGGAGGTCTGCAGAGTGAACGGTGAGCCGGTTGTGCTTGCGCTCCCGACCTCCGTCACCTCCAGCCGAACCAGACGTCAGTGCCGGCAGCTCTGAGAGGCGTCGGACGATGTCATCACCGGGCAGTCCGTGTTCCCCGTGGAGGTTGCTCCACGAGGTGGCGTAGGTTGCGTTGAGTACCACGTTGTCATGCGCGTCGTCGCGCATGGCTTCGAAGCGCGCTTCTACCAGTACCTGCGCAGTTCCCACGGTAGACAGGTTGACGACCAGACCGATGATGCCAGGCTGGTTGACGTCGTCAGGCAGGGTCTGGATGAAGACCTGATCCCAGCCGAACTTGGCCTCTCGACCTCCGTCGACCGAGTCGACGAGGCGGTGCACGATCGCGCCCATCACAGAGAAGAAGCCACCAGCCACCCGCGCCACCGACTCGACTTCGAGCTGGTGGATGCGACCGGTCTGGATCAGTTTGCTCACGGTGGCGCGCTCCGTCTGGCCTTCGAAGAATGTCGATGATGGCACCGTCACTTCGACACTCTGCAGCGCCTGCATGACGACCGGATCTTCGATGTACAGTCCTCGGCTGACCAGGTCCGGGAAGGGCACCACGCCCATCCGTCCGATCAGCTTCAGGCCCCATCCTGCCACGCGCCACAAGGGCACGCGCTCGGTCCGAAGATTGGCCCGCTGCCGGGCCTCCGCGAGCAAGGCTCGCCAGTTTCCAGTTGCTGAGGTCAATGGTCACCCCCTTTGTAAAGCGATATTGACCGCCACGACTTTGCCCTATTTTTATAGAAATGTCAACCCCTAACGAACACTAAATGTATACGTAAACATCGACAAACAGGCCGTTTTCAGCTATACTACAGCTACGCTACAAAACAAAAATAAAAACAACATGGATCGTTTTGCGCCTAACTTGCGCCTGTTTTCTCTACTCGCCGTGGTTGGATTGAGTATATTTTTTCTACTAGCTATCGCCGTAAATTCTGCTCGTGGAGCTGACACAGCGATCCCCAATGAAACTGTTCATCTAAGCTACTTTGCAACAGGTAGCACCAAGGCGCTAGGCGCTTTGTCTATTACCACCGCTACCGCAGGAGATGGGGAGTTGGTTATTCCAGACGGAGACAGCGCGGTTACCTTTACGACTGGAGTCTATCAACCAGGAATTGATCTAACGACCTTTGGGGTAAAACTAATAGGTGAAAACTTTGACCATACCTCGGAACATGGTGTTGAAGTGACAGCTCATTTTGTGGGAGCAGACGGCAATCGAGATTATGACCTGAGTGGTGTTTCAGATCACACTAAAGCAGCTCTGCCTTCCACGCTCTACGTCACCGAACCGATTACAGCGTCCGATCTTGAATCATACAGCGTTACTATTACGCTCAATCGAAACAATGATGGTAGTGCTCCCCGAGTACAAGATTTAGAAATTATCTCACTTGATTCTTCAACTGAAGATCTATTACCACCCGTCACCGCTGGGTATTCACTAATGTCAGCCGAAGAAATAACCGCAGCCTCTGCCACAACCGTTCCAGATATAATCAGTCGTGCTGAATGGGGAGCCGATGAGGCATATCGATATGACAGTAACGGCGACGAAATCTGGCCCCGACAAATAGATAATGTTAAAGCCTTTATCGTTCACCACACCGCTGGTGGTGATGGCGGAGGAGATCCAGCTGCGACAATCAGAGGCATTTATTATTGGCACTCTCAGGTCTTGGGTTGGGGGGACATTGGCTATAATTATCTGATCGATAAAGATGGCAATATTTACAAGGGGCGCAAGGGTGGTGATGGAGTAGTTGGGGCTCACACCTACAACAGTGTGGACATGATTAACTATAACGAGGGCAGTATCGGAATAGCCTTAATGGGTTGCTATGACGATGACGGTTGTAATACGCTTTACGAAATTACACCAAAAATGGAGACGGCCCTCACTAATCTTATTGGCTACAAAGCCTCTGAACTTGGGATTAAACCGAAGTCTACTGTTACTTTTCATGGAGCCGAAGCCAATCGAATTGGAGGACATCAAGATTTTGACTACACGCTCTGCCCAGGCAATACAGTGCTCGGAGACATGACAACAATACGAGATTCCGCTCAGGATAATTATGATACCTACAGTACTCAGCCTCTTCAAGCATCATTAATTGACATATTTGCTTATACCACGCCAGTTGGTGACGACGAAACTGCCACAGAGGTAGACGCCTCTCTGCTTACGCGGAAAACCCCATATACAGTAACCGTCAGTTATACTAACAGTGGTACGTCCAGCTGGTCTCAGTCGGCTATGAATCTACGTTTACTCAAAAAATCAGGACGCGGCGTTACTCCTCTGCGTCATGTTAAAAGCTGGGCGCATCGCTATGGAAAAATAACCATGAATGAAGAGAGTGTTCAAGCTGGCGAAACGGCTACCTTTACTTTTCGAATCAGGGCACAAAAAAAACCACGAACTCGCGGCCTGATGTTAAAATTGTATAGTGAACGTACTTTTGTAACCAATTCACAGTCAACTAGTTCGTTTACTTTTTCAGAGTAATCTAGTTGCTATAAAAATACCCGGCTTGTGGCCGGGTATTTTTATAGACTTCTATTTTTTGAGCGGACCGTCTCCGAGCGGGTTATAGTCGTTCTCAACTTCATCGCCATCTGAAAAACCATCTGCATCTGTATCTTCTTTTTCGGGATCAGTTTTATAAATCAACGCCTCGTCCGCGTTAGATAATCCATCCCCATCTGTATCAGTTGGTGAGATAACTCTGGCACCACCTCCTTGTTGAATCTCAGAGTTGCGGTGACTGAATAATTCATCAAGATAAGCTTTAGCTCCAACAACGTCCGATGGTATTTCAAGAGTTACAGGTGTATCGTGTTCAGAAAATTCAACCACTAACTGAGGGCTTCTGGGAGATTGTTCATCCTGATCTACGATTGTTAAAGTTAGACCGTAAACCTGCAGGTTACTTCTATCAACAGTTACAGATGCAAAAATATCCCTCGCCTTAGATATTTTTTCAGTCACCTTGTCTATCATAGAATCCGTCATGCCCTTGTAAAGTAAGAGCGGCCGAATTTCATTAATGTAAGCAATTAGTTCTCCCTGATTAATAGAGACCGGGTACTCATGTAGCTTAGCTCCCTGACTCTCGACCTTTGTGCCACCCTTGCCAATTTCAAAAAACGGATGACGACGGATGGCGTTTCGATAGTTGGCTATGTCAGCAGGTGTTAATTCAGCTTGCTGTACGCCATTTTGGACCACTGCGGTACCACTTGCTAAACTTGTTGGATCAAATAACCAGGTCCACCCTGTTTTGTTATCAAGTTTTATCCATGAGCTAGCAAATTTTTCTGGCAAGTCAAAGGGGAGGGTAGTATTTTCAACTGGTCTGACATAGAGCTCACCCAGAAAACTACGTATCTGCATGCTGGCATATGAATTCCACGACTCTTCGCTCTTGGTATCAACTGCCGTAACGTCTATTGTTGCCGTTAGATTGCTTTTAGGCTCCTGAGAATCATACACGGTTGTTGAACCGCTTAGAGTGACTACTGTGTCTGTTACCCGATACTTTCCTCCAGGCCCATCAAGGATATAATCTGACTCGATATCTGGATGAATAGTGGCACGAACTGTTACAGATCGCATACCGGCTACGCTTTCGAAAACATTACGGGCAATGCGGTCGTGCGAATTGAATATAGAATAAAACAGGACAGCGCCTCCACCTATAAATATGAACAGAACTAGTGCAATTAGGAAGAACACCAGAAATTTACGTCCGTTCGTCAGTCCGTCTTTTACGATAGGAGCCACGGCCTGTCCGCCAACTAAATTACCCTCACCTGTCATCTTCCCATCTGGCGTTAAAGTTGTACCGGCTACGTCGTTAACGCTCCGACTTTGCAGAATGCCTGGAGCCTCTGTGAGAGAGTCGTGAACAGAATTAACTATCCTATTTGTAAAAGTTTCTTGTTTTTGTGGCTTTAGTCGCACGTCAAATTGTGGCATCTCAGCAGTCAGTCCGCGTTTAGCGCTGCGTTGACTCCTGGCTACTTGCATAGATCCGCTAATCGTCTCCTTGTCCCATTCTGAATCACGTAATGTCGCCAGCAGATCGCCTTCAGTCACGCCAGCCTCAAGCTGTTCAATAATGTAATTAACTAAATCAGGGTGTTCCATAAGTGTTGTCTTTTGGTTCACAATAGCGCTGCCAGACGGTTTAGTCAACGTAAAACACCCGCCAGGTGACGGGTGTTTTTAATGTTCTAGTTTACTTTAGGATCCAACGCAGAAGGCAGGATCATCACAGCTTAGGGCTGTTTGCTGAAAGTTGTCATCTGAAGAGATGCCATCATAGCCCTCGCCTCCTACTAATCCATCAAGGTCTAAAGCCAGTCCAGTAGCCTCCTCGTCTTCTAGAACTGCGTGCAAGACGAATTCACTGCCGGCGTTGTTCACAAAGTAAGTATATACCTTACTTGGGTGTTCAGGATCAGCTTGAGCACCGTTGATGTAGGCAGCTAAGTCATCACCAAGGTCTTGCCAGTCATCTCCTACTGCTGGATAGCGCTGATTATCAGAGAAGTACAGGTCAAGAGAATTTTCTAGTGCTTTAAGTTCGCTAACTCGCTCGGCGTCATTCTCCTTAGCATTTTGACTTAACAGTTTACCAGGTCCGGCTGGATTATATCCATTTTCCACCTCAGCTCCGTCAAGAAAGGTGTCGCCATCAGTATCTTCTAAAGCCGGATCAGTGCCATAAGTTACTTCCTCAACATCGGTTAGGCCATCTCCGTCCGTATCAGTGCCATCGTCAATCACAGGATCTATTACCGAATCATCGACTAGGGGATTCTGACTTGGTAAAACTGTTACATCTGTCTCTTCAGTTCCAGGTATTACTGGTACGAGTAAAGAAGTATCATCTGTTTCATCTGTGGAGGGTAGGGTGGTGTCACTAAACATTCGTCCCATGAAGTCTTGGACAAAACTAGCTAGGTCAACTGTGTCTACTGGAGTCTCAACCGTAAACGCCTGATTATGATTCCATAAATCTACTGTCCAAGTTACAGGGCCCTGAGCTGTTTTTGGTGCCAGAGTGCCATTAACTCTGTATAACTGATAATCTGTGCCAATCCACAAATTAATGGTTGGGAAGTCTGTTGATCGAACTGTAGCCACAAGTTCGCTAATCTGCTCAGTTGTTGCTCCTTTACCTTTTAGAATCGGACTAACCGCCTCTACGAATGAAGCCAGCGCGTCTCGGTCTATGGTAGTTGGGTAGCTTTTAGTTTTTACACCATGGATTTCTATCGATCCAGTAGCGGCCTCTACTGCTACAAATTTATTATCACTAAAGGCCTGTCTGATTTGATCAACCTCTTGCTCCGTCAGTTTTATATTACTTGGCTCGATTTGTGATGTAACGTCCTCTGGTAATAGGCCGCCAAGACTTTCTGGCGTGGAGGTTGGGTCCAATTTAATCCAACGGTCTTCCAGAAAAGACAAATCCAATGGCCCTAAGACAGGGCTGGTAGGTCGAAGGTATATTATTGAATCAACGTTCCTAGCTTCAATACCAAAGGACTGCTGACCATTCTTTCCAGTCATATTCACACTGGCTGTCACGGTAGAGACGGGGTGTTGTACATCTAGCATGTTTGATCTACCAGAGAGTACCAAGTTGAGAGATTTGATGGCAGGATCCAGCGCGTTAAAAACTCCAAGGTCATTAGCATCAGGAGTAATTACAGCTTCAAACTCGACAGCTTGAAGACTTGCCATGTTCTCGAGCATCTTTGCAGCAACTCTATCAGGAGCTTGGTACCACATAAAGTATCCAGCTGTAGCACCGCCTCCAATTATCAGAACAGCCGCCACGATTATTCCAATAATCATCCAAAGTTTTGACCGGCTGCCACCGCTAGTTTCTGCTGTAGGCATACTTGCCGTCAGAGGTGCGTCCATGACAGGCAGACTATCTAGACTAGCTCCGGCCATGGGCTCTTCCATCATAGCTGGGCTGTTGGTAGAAGTTGTTGCTCCACCATGAATTTCATTCATGGCTTCTTGAATAACTGACTCTTCCCATTGCTTGCTTCTTAGTTCCCCAAGAATAGCGTCCTCGGGCACTCCCTTGTCGATTTGGGAGCGAATGTAGTTGATGAGTTCTGTGCTTGGCATACAAAAAAGTTACCTAATGATTACAGGCAGAATAGCACGCTTAAGGCGCAGTTGAAAGGGAGGTATGCGGTGACAGCAGCGTCACTAGATGATCTCAATAAAAAACCGCCAATATGGCGGTCTTGTGAGAGTGGACTATTTTCTTTGCCGTCTCGTAAAATTTACCTCAGAAGTTTGTTCCTCCCTTTTTATCTTTATCCACTCCAGCAGATCACGAGTTTTTTGCTCACTAAATTCACTTGCCTTGACATTTTTCAAGTCACGAGGTGGCTTTGTGTAATCTTCAATATTTACACCATACCGAGTAGAAAAGAATCGAGCGATAGTTTCACCATGTAATGAGCTGACGGGGACAACCCCTTTTCGGTTTCTTCCTTCATCATCAATCTGATCATTCCAAACTGTTCTCATGTGAATGCGTAATTCAGCTGCCTCACTCATGGTGAGTTGGTAGCCCCGGCTTTGAAAGAAATCTAGTATCAGATCCCAGCATCCCTGTCTTCTGTGATTAATTCTATAATCATCAAATGCTTTTGACATAGATATATACTTAAGTAGGTAAACAATCCATTATATTCTACAACCTATTCAAGTATACAATAAAAGCCCCATGAGGGGCTATTTATAGTGTGGACCCTAGCGGGATCGAACCGCTCACCTCCTCGGTGCAAACGAGGCGCTCTACCAGATGAGCTAAGGGCCCAAATTGTCTGTTTGGATTATGCCGACGCAGTATAAAACCTATTATATAACAGGTCAAGGGCGCTGCTGATTTTACCTACCAAAGAACAGATCAAGAATCCAGAAGACGCTCCCGGTCATAATCAGGAAGGCTAGAAAAATTAAACCAATCCCCATGATTTTATAGAATGTCCAAGTTCCTCCCGAGCCAATTTTTCGTTCTGCCCACTCTACTCGGCCAAAATTTTTCATCATCCAGTCGGTTTTCCAAATTAAAAAGAATCCGACGCCGATTAGGATTAGTCCAAAGATATATTTCATAGCCGCAGTATAGCCTAATTTTTCAAACCAGCCCAGCTATTTGTATGCTCAATTTCAATACGGTATACTATATTTATTGAAAATAGTAACGCACAATCTATGAAAAAAATCAGCGCATTGTTGGCCACTTCGGCGATGATTATTGGGACGTTTTTTTTGCCAACCGCAGCTCAGGCAAAAGAAGCAACCCTCGAAAGCATCACCTGTGAGTCCGCAGTTACGAATATTACACCAGATGACGAAACTGGTGACGACGATGGTTACCAAGTTTTTTGGTTCTACATCACCGTTGGTGAGGACTGCACCATGGATGTCTCGTTCGACGAGAATCCATTGATGCTTTTTGTGACTGCCGGACAGATGACGGTTGAGGATAATTGGACGCTCGATACTGAAGCCATGACCGCCCAGATCAATTTCACAGCCACTGAAATCCAGCAGGTGGATGCAGAGGTGGAAAATAATTTTGATGATGGCGACACCCTGACGCAGGTATCATTTATCTGGCAGAGCAGTGATGACAGTGGTCCAGATGAGCGCGTTCAGGGCGCTTGGGTCTCAAGTGATTTCCAGGAGTATACACTTGCTCCACCTAGCGAAACCAGCACTCGCATGGGTGCAGAGGTAAGCGGAGATGATGGTGATGCCGGCCAGTTCTCCATGTATATGCCAGCCACCGCCGTATCAAGTCTAGTAGGAAACCACGATGAATATGACGCAGAAACCTTCAACATTGAAGGAGATATGGCAGCCTACCTAAAGAATACCGAGCAGGAAGATGCCACAATCATTGAGACTGAGGATGGCGGTGCATTTGTTAGTTTCACTACCGAAATTAGCACCGAGGTTGCCGAAAGTAGTGATAACGAGGGAGGTGAAGGTCAAAGTCTCTCTATAGCTGGCGGAGGGCCTGGTCTGAGTGTTCGTGCGACGGCTGGTCCTCGCGATTCTGCCACGAAGCCCGACAAGCCAAGTAAGAATAAGAACAAGCTCTATAAGAAGGGGAAGAAATTTGCCATGCTTAATTGGGAAGATGTTGACACTGCTGACACCTACACTCTGCACGTGCGTAAATGCAAGAACCACCAGGGCAAAAAGTGCACTAGTAGTAAAAACTTTGTGAAGAAGCGTAACTACAAGAAGTTCAATAACCTGACCGAGTCTCAGAAGAAGGTAAAGAGGCTAACGGCTGGGACTTACTACCAGTGGCGCGTTAAATCATGTAACGACGTCGGTTGTTCCAGTTTCACAGATTGGAAACGCTTCGAAACTAAAGGGAGTTTGGAATAAATAGTGGACCTCTATAAACAAAAAACAGCCCCAACTGGGCTGTTTTTTAATGTGGGCGCTGAGGGGCTCGAACCCCCGACCCTCTCGGTGTAAACGAGATGCTCTAGCCAACTGAGCTAAGCGCCCCCGCAATAATGTATGAGTTATGCATACACTCTTGCAGAGGCACCTCGACTTTAACATCACTCTTGGTGCGCGGGAGAGGACTTGAACCTCCACGGGAGAAAAATCCCACAAGCCCCTCAAGCTTGCGCGTCTACCAGTTCCGCCACCCGCGCGCAGGGAGGACAGCTTGCGCTGCCTCCAATATTTCTAAAAAGAACGTTACGAAACCAATGTCTCTTTGAGACGCTTGGTGTATTTCTTCAGGTACCCTAGCTTGGCACGACGTACTTTAGCAATTTTTACTACCTCGATCTTCTCAATTAGAGGAGAAGCTAGTGGGAAAATACGCTCAACTAATACTCCAAAAGATGTCTTTTGAACGGTGATTGTTTTAGTCACCGCAGTCTTACCACGCAATGCCGTGACGATGCCTTGAAAAACCTGTATACGCTCTTTTTCTCCGTCTTTCACCTTAAGGTGAACACGAATAGTCATACCGGCGCGTAGGTCAGGAATTGCAATCTCAGCAGCTGCCAGAGCTTCCTCTTCGGCCTGTAACTTGGCTGCGGCTGCCTCAGCGGCCAGTTTCTCTTCTTCTGACTCTACTGGCTCAGCGGATTCTGCTTCTTCGGCAGTCACTTCAGCCCCAGCTGTAGCCTCTTTGTCTGTAGATTCCTCAACAGTAGCTGCCGTATCGGTAACTTTTTCTGTTTCGGGTTTTTCTACCGCCCCTGCGGTTACCTCCTCTTTCTTTTCGGTTGTGTTCTCGTCTGCCATAAGTCTTGGAAAATCGCTATCGCGTACATATCAATTGAAAAACAAGCTTACGCAGTATACTGAAACTGGGTTTTTACGTCAAGGTTTGCTTAATTAGCCAAGAAACTCAGCAAAGGCTGATGGTAAAGGCGCCTCAAAAGCTATTTTTTCACCAGTGGTAGGATGGATAATTTCTAGGTTAAGAGCGTGCAAAAAGAGCCTAGGAGCGGGCTTTTGACCACGATAGTGCTTGGACATATATATAGTGTCTCCAACGACAGGGTGGTCGATGGCGGCCAGGTGGGCACGTATCTGGTGGGTTCTGCCAGTTTTTATTCTGACTGCCAATAAAGCGTATCTATTGTGCTTTGCTTCTATGACATCAAACTCAGTCCAGGCATCTTTGGCTGCTTCGTGCTCTGGCTTGGCTGCCATTTTACCTTGCTTGGTTTTACTGTGGGCGATGCCAAATTTAATCACATCGCTTGGCAGCGAAGGAACTCCATAAACAATCGCCCGATAGTCCTTTTTTACAATTCGTTTCATGAACTGCTGTTTTATGGAGTGGTGGGCCTCCGCAGTCTTGCAGATTAAGAGTACTCCAGAAACTTCTCTGTCCAGCCTGTGAACAATGCCAGGTCGAACATCATCTTCTCCGACGCCAGCTACTTCTGGGTAGCGTTCCAAGATCCAATCTACCAAAGTCCACTGTTTACGATGAGGAACCGGGTGAACTAAAACTCCGACAGGCTTATCAATTACTACTATCGCATCATCTTCGTACAAAATAGGTATGTCTTGAGCATCCGCCTGTATGTCTACCGCCTGCTCTTCAACTTCAATCATTTTTACAACATCACCTACGTTAAGAAAATGATGCTTATTTACAGCTACGTCGTTAACGGTTACACCACCGGCCGCTATCTTTTTTTGCAACTTTGAACGGGATTCAGTTGGCAATTGTTCGACAAGAAACTTATCCAGTCGTGCGTTAGCGTATTTTTTCTCTATGATCCAGTTGTTATTCATTTTGAATCAGGGGCGTGCGTATGGCCTGCGCGATCCTTATTTTTCAGAGCTGGCTTCATGACCTCCATGGCTTGAGCTGGAGTGTCAACTATATGGAAGATGTCTAAATCTTCTGGGCTAATAGTCTTTAACTTCTGTACCATTTGTGGCCTGATAAAATGTTCTACCATAGGTGTCCAAAAATCAGCTCCGTACAAAATTACTGGAACCTGCTGCATTTTATGAGTTTGAATTAACGTTAACACCTCAAAGATTTCGTCCATTGTACCGAAGCCTCCAGGAAACGCTACAAACACTTGAGAGGGCGAAGTTAACATAACCTTTCTAGTGAAGAAGAAATGGAAGCCCAGCCCGTGGCGGACCCATTTGTTTATTCGTTGTTCAAAAGGTAATTGAATATTCAGTCCAATAGATTCACCTCCCGCTTGGTGAGCACCTTTGTTGGCAGCTTCCATAATTCCAGGACCGCCGCCAGTAATAACAGATAGTCCAGCCTTAGCCATTAACCCAGATAGCTTTTCGGCCTCTCGGTAGTACTTTGTGCCTGCTTTCAGTCTGGCTGAGCCAAAGACTGTTACATCAGCACTCAGCTGAGATAAAAACTCATATCCGTCAACGAATTCAGCCATTATTCGGAAAATTCTCCAGGTCGCCTCTCCACTACGAAAGGCCTTCGGGTGAATCACTTCGCCTCGTAATTTAGCGGTTCGTAGATGCCCATTGGCGGATTTTTTGGATGTTTTTTTAGCAGACGGGCTCTTCTTGGACGATGTTTTGGAAACTGTTTTTTTAGCCATGAAATTTGATGATAAAAACTATGCAGCCATTGTATCATAAAACCGCCAGGTCGGCGGTTTTGTGGGTGGGCGATACAAGATTCGAACTTGTGACCTCTTGCGTGTCGAGCAAGCGCTCTAACCAACTGAGCTAACCGCCCACGAATGCGTCGCTCATTCTACTAACAGGATGTCCGAGTGTCAATTACTGGTACTCCCACCTGGACTTGAACCAGGGACCGCCGAGATATAAGCTCGGTGCTCTAACCAACTGAGCTATGGGAGTATGAAGCCTAGTCTACTTGCTGTTTAGCAAGCGATATACTTTTGATTTTTGTTTCTTTTTTGCCAGTTCCAGGTACAGCAGGGTCCAGCAGCCACGGCTCCAACTCGAGAAGACTGATACTGCTCCTATCATTACCACTCCAGCCATTACTGAGTAAACTACATAAAAGAGCGCCTTAGCCGTTCCAACACCAATCAACCATTCAACCGTACTGCCACTGGCCACCAAAGGTAGAGCCAGCGCTCCACCTAGTACCTGTCCGGCGACTAACACTAAAAAGTAGACGCCAAATACCAATAGGGCTAGTTCGATTGATGTGCCAATGTTATGTCGCAGTAGTAGCCAGCCATTTTGCATAGCTTCGTCAACATTGGTCTCGTTCAACACGATATCATTAACTGTGTAGTTGATCCAAATACTTATCAAGACAACTACCGGAGATACCAACATGTACAGACACAAGGTATACACGAACTGTCCCGTATGAGTGTCTGCAATAAACATTGGTAAAGCAGCTATTGCCAGAAGTGCCAGCGAGACTCCTTTGCCCAACAGGTTGACTACACTCACCGTTAAGAAGTGTTGGCTACTAGCAGTTACTGCCTCCTGCAAGGTGTAGCTTTTTTTTCTTCGACTGCTAACAAACTTCCCAAAGGCGTCAACCAATCCAATCTGTGAAATTACGATAATGACGAACACAAAAATGACCAGAAACATTACCACCATTAGCAGTAGGGCAAAGGTGCCTATATGCCCACCGCTAACAGTCAATACTGTTGACCAGCCTCCAGCGTCCCAAAAGCGTGGGCTCAACGGTGACAAAGAACTGCGGAACAAGTCGATGTTAGTGAAGAAGCTCTCAATCTCCATGCCTTTTCCCATCCAAAACAGGAGAAAGAATCCAAATAGCCATAATACCGGATTACGCTTAGTTGTGCTCCAGGACTGGGTGACGATTTGTGAGTAGAGCTTCATCGTTTTTGTTTATTTTTTAGAGATTTTATTTTTTATCCGCGTTAATTTCCTCTGAGGCTGGCTCTGCAGCCTTCTCAGTCTTATCCTCCACTTTTTCAACGGGCTCTTCCTCTGGCAGCACGCCAGTTTCTAAAAGTTGCTCAAACTCCTCCTTCTCAAGAGTTTCTTTGATCATCAAGGCTTTGGCAATCAAGTCCAATTTATCTTTATTATCCTTCAACAGAGCCTCAACGTACTTATACTGTTCATCAATAATTCGCTCCATTTCTTTATCAATTTCTTGAGCCATGTGCTCGCTATAATCTCGTTGCTCATGGATCTCGCGTCCGAGGAAAATCATATCACTAACCTCGCCAAAGGTTCGAGGTCCAAGTTTTTCACTCATGCCATACTGGGTGATTAAAGCGCGAGCTACCTTAGTGGCTTTTTGTAGATCGTTACTAGCGCCTGTGGTGATGTCTTCATACTGTAAGCTCTCAGCGGCGTGTCCACCTAGTGATACAGCGATATCAGCTAGCAGCATTTTTTTGGAATGCAGCTTTCTATCATCTTCCGGTAACTTCAAGGTGTAACCACCAGCTCGACCGCGGGGAATAATTGTTACTTTGTGAACAGAGTCAGAGGCTTTTGTCAGGTAAGCTACTAGAGCATGACCGCCTTCGTGGTAGGCGGTGATCTCTTTTTCCTCATCACTCATTCTGGCACTACGTCTTTGTGGTCCAAGTAAAACCTTATCAATTGCCTCTAAACAATCCTCTAAACTAATTTTACGTTTATTCGTGCGAGCCGCAAAGATAGCCGCCTCATTCAACAGGTTCATTAGATCGGCTCCAGAAAATCCGGTAGTTCTTTGTGCCAAGCGCTTTAAGCTAACACCCGTTGCTAGAATCTTATTTTTAGCGTGTACTTTCAAAATAGCCTCACGCTCTTTTACATTTGGTAGATCGATAATCACTCGACGATCAAAGCGTCCTGGTCTCAGCAGGGCTGGATCAAGCACATCAGCGCGGTTAGTAGCAGCAATTACAATCACATTATCTTCATTTTCGAAACCATCCATTTCTGTCAGGATTTGATTCAAAGTCTGCTCACGTTCGTCATGTGATCCGCCCATTCCGGTGCCACGCTGTCGGCCAACCGCATCAATTTCATCGATGAACAGAATAGCTGGAGCGGCTTTTTTAGCTTTTTTGAAAAAGTCTCTTACTCGACTAGCACCAACGCCGACAAACATTTCAACGAATTCAGAACCAGAAATATGAAAGAATGGAGCATTAGCTTCTCCAGCCACAGCTCTTGCCAGCAAGGTTTTTCCAGTTCCTGGAGGCCCCATCAATAGAACGCCTCGCGGAATTTTAGCTCCCAAGGAGGTAAATTTCTTTGGAGTCTTCAAGAACTCAACAATTTCCTCAAGTTCTTCTTTAGCCTCTTCAGCCCCAGCTACGTCAGCAAAGGTTGTCTTATTTTTCTTATTTGGATCCATCGTCTTAGCCTGAGACTGGCCAAAGGTCATGGCTCTGTTGTTTGTGCCCTGAACCTGACGCATCATTAACCAGAAAAAGGCAACAATAAAGATTAGGGGCAGGACAATTGGTAGGACATTTATCAGGAAATACTTCCAGCCACTAGTCCTCTCAACTTTGATGTTAGTTTTCTGTAGATCCTCGGCTGTGACGCCGTAGGTCGCCAATAAGGTCGGCAGAGATTCTGAAATCTCCTTATTAGACTGTAATTTAGTCTGCTCTTCATTATTTAGGGTAACTTCGAGTTGAGATCCACCACGGACCACAATTTCTGCGACTTCACCATTCTTTACTTTGTCTGCAATATCACCTACGCCGACCTCTTCCGGTTTTTGAGATAGCGGATTTGAGAGCGAAAGCACCGCGGCAATACCCACGAATACCAGTAAAAACAGGAGAAAACTCCGGAACGCACCTTTCGAACTTGGTTGTTTCTTTTTTGCCATTATGAGAAAGTCAATTGAGTTGGATAGCAAGCAGATTATAGTGAAAACCACCCAACAAATCAAGCCCCTTTGATATTAGAGGCTAATAGCAGGCGACTGGCTAAAAACCAGCACTTTGCAGGTAAGTCCTGATATTTCTGATACTTGCATTATTCAGGTGTCTTTGTTAGGATCCTTTGGCTTATCTAACATATGTTCCATAGGGAACACCGCACACGTGGTCACGTGTCGGTTAATAAAATTTATAACTATGGCCACTACAACTCCTGAGAGCATTGCCGAGATGCAGCAACTGCTCGACGAACACACAGAAATTACCCTTCCCGCCGTTGGCGATCTTGTGGAGGGTGTTGTTATTTCTGCGTTAAATAATGAAGTACATATTGATCTGGATGGTATTGCCACCGGTGTCGTTAGAGGACCTGAGCTTATCGATGAGTCTGGCATGTATGAAAATCTAGAACCGGGTCAACAGGTAGCTGCCACAGTCCTCGAGCTTGAAAATGAAATGGGTGAACTTGAGTTATCTTTCCGAGAGGCTGGTCATAAGAAGGCCTGGGATGAACTTGAGGTCTTCAGAAAAGACAGCGCTACCGTTCAGGGTGTTATCACTGATGCTAATAAAGGCGGTCTAATCGTACGCTTCAAAAACGTTACTGGATTCCTGCCAGTATCTCAGCTGACAGTTGAGCGTTACCCTCGAGTAGAAGGAGCTAACCGCGCTAAGATCCTGGAAAAACTCCAAGCTTTTATTGGAGATACCTTTGATGTCGTAATTATCGACGTTGATGAGGATGAAAATAAACTTATTTTCTCAGAAAAAGCTGCTAAAGCAGAAGAGCAAAAAGAGATGCTGGAAGCCTTTCACATCGGTGATAAGGTTAAAGGACAGGTTACTGGTGTCGTAGATTTTGGAGCCTTTGTCCAGTTTGGTGAAGGTCTTGAAGGTCTAGTTCACATTTCCGAATTAGCTTGGCAGCGTATTGATGATCCAAAAGACGTCATCAATGTTGGTGACGATGTTGAGGCTCAGATCATCTCTATCGAGAATGGTAAAATCTCTTTATCGATCCGCCGTCTTCAGCAAGATCCGTGGCAGTTAGTTGCCAAGAAGTACAACGTTGGTGATCTAGTTGAAGGAACTGTCCTTAAGCTCAATCCTTTTGGAGCCTTCGTGGAGCTTGATAGAGACATTCACGGTTTGGCACACATCTCTGAGTTATCTTGGAAAAAGATTCAGTCACCAGAGGATGTTTTGAAGCCAGGTGAGGTGCGTAAGTTCAAGATTGTATCGATTGAGCCATCGGAGCATCGCTTAGGCTTGTCAGTTAAGCAGATGACTGAACGTCCGGCTGATCACAAGGAAGACGGTGAGGAAGTTGCGGACAAAAAAACTACCGACGAACCTGTAGCCGAAGCTAAGTCCGAGTCAACCGCTGATGAGGCTACGGAAGTTGCCGCACCAGTTACTGAAGAGGCTCCAGCCACAGAGGTTGCAGTTTCCGAAGAGGTCAAAGACGAAACAGCTGAATAAGCACTTCCAGTTAGTAAACACCCCGCAGAGCTTGCGGGGTGTTTTGTTTTAAGCAAAAAGAAAATCCCCGTTCGCTTGAAGCTACTTGGGGATTTCCTGGTAGAAGATACGGGCTGGGCGGGCCCGTGGGCAGGTTGCTGTGGGCGCAGCCACCTGCCGGAGAGGAGAGGTCGGCCCCTCCGCCATCACCCGAGGGCAACGACGGAGGGGTACCGACTAGGCGATGCCGGCGAGCGCGGTCAGTAGATCCTTGGGCGCCGCGCGAACACCCCGGGCGGTGAAGCTCCGCCCCTCCTGCGTCCACTGAGCGATGTGCCTGGTGGCGAGCATGAGGAGTCCGAAGTTCACCTTGTTGCCGCACACGACGCGAACGTCGTGGCAGTCTCCAGAGGGCCGCAGGACCACCATGAGGTTGGCGGTCTCGGGCACAGCACAGGTCTCCTCCAGCGCGCCGTTCTCCACGACACGCACCGCCATCCGAGCCCGCTTGACCACGAAGATGCTCCCGTTGAGCCGGTCTTCGTGGTTCGGCAGGCCGCGGCGCTCGATGTACCCATCGGGGCTGACCATCGCCTGCGCGCGGGCCTGCCGGGCCTCCTCCTCGAGCCGCCGGCGCTCCTCGGCGCTGGCGGTGGCTTCGGCCTCCTTACGGGCGGCCTCGGCCTGGCGCTGCGCCACTTCGTCGACGACCTCCTTGACCTTGCCGCGGGGCTTGGTCTTGAAACCGCCGAGGCGGGTGGAGTCGTCGCAGCCGTACTCAGCCACGAACATGTCGCGCATTCCCTTCAGGGTCACCGTCCCACGCATGTTCTGCTTCCAGACGAGCTGGTGCCAGCAGCCCATGCCGCGCGGGACTTCGTTGACCATCCACGGGTCACCCGCGTAGTCCTTGCCCGTCGCCTTGCGGCGCTCGACGGTGTTCGCGCGGTGCATCAGCGGCCGGAGCCCACGGCGGTGCGTGCCCGTGAGCCCTTCGGCGGCCAGGACGGCCACCTTGCGGGTCTCGCGGTCATCGTTGCCGAGGTATCCGGTGCCGGTCACGAGGACATCGAACCGCCGCGAGCCGTCCGGGTTTCCCCAGAAGCCGTTGGCGTCACGGGTTTCCCGCGCCTGGAGGACGCCGACCCAGATCCCGTCGGGGGTCTGGAAGGCTTCCACGAGGCGGGGGTAGGGCCCCATCTCGCGAACGCCGAAGGCGGCGCCAGCATCCCGGTCGGCGAGATTCTCGAAGCTGATCTGCGAGCGGGTACGGCCCCGGCGCTGGTCACGGCGGGGG
>Ga0210044_10000181_pt1 | contig 91205 bp, 98 predicted proteins | sample CryGey13umfilter_2_FD_183959 | JGI IMG/M metagenome (GOLD analysis project Ga0210044, IMG submission 183959) | Groundwater microbial communities from aquifer in Utah, USA - Crystal Geyser 4/9/14 3 um filter (SPAdes) (version 2) | ecosystem: Environmental > Aquatic > Deep subsurface >... | reverse complement strand
CAACGCACTGCCTGAACAATTGCTGCTTGCCGCCGAAGGCCTGATACAGGCTGCTCTTGGACAGGTTCATGGTGCTGAGCAAGTCCTGCATGGAGGTGTGCTCATAACCCCGCGCCCAGAACAGATGCATCGCCCCTTCCAGGGCGGTGTCCGGGTCGAATTCGAGAGGGCGTCCGATATTTGCAGCCATGTCTGTTTTATGGGCCGAATGGTTCATTAGATCAAGGCCGACTTCTGAACTGGCCCACGTAATAGGTCAGATCCGCCGCCTCCTGGGTGCCGGACGCCAAGGGCTTACCCTTGAGAAACAGGACGGTGCAGTTGTTCTGCATGTCGGTCTGGGTGATGACCCGGCCGTTAAGCGGTTTGAAGTGCGGGTAGCGTTGCGCCACGCCGACCAATGACGGGATCGCGATCTCGTGATCACCCATGCCCACCTTGCCGCCGGCGGTGCCCCCATTGGGATGGCAGGCCGCGCAGTTGAGGCCGCTGGTGCCCAGGCGGCTGTCGTTGAACAACGCCTGGCCACGCGCCAGGGCGGCTTGTTCGCCTTGGCGCATGGCGGCCATGCGCTCTGTTTCGGAGAGTTTCATGAAGCGGTTCATGTTGGCCAGCATGTCAGGCGAGGCGGCATCGCTGAAGTTGTGGACGTCAGCACCACTGCCGTAGTGGGTTGGGTAGTTCAACCAGGGGTTGTTGGTGGGGTTGGCCGGGCGGGGCGTGGGCGTACCAGGGCCGGAAACGATGAATCCGGCCGCGAATCCAGGCAACGCGAAAAGGGTGAGAACGGCGGTAAACAGGGTGCGGGCAAGTCGTGGCATGAGGGTCTCCAGCAAGGTAGTGAAACGGGTGGGGCCGAGGGTTGGTCGTGTGCTATGGAAATTCCTGACAAACAGCCTGTCCACCACGCAATTCCAATTTGGACCGTATGGTTCATAATCGCGCCACCACTTTCCCGCCTGAGCGCCCCCCGCTCACCCAAGGAGGCCGAATTGAACGCAAACGCACTGGGTTCGCCCGATACCTGGCTGGATGAGCATGGCGCCGCACTTTATAAATATGCGTTGGTGCATACCCGTGACGCGTACAAGGCCGAGGAGGCGGTGCAGGAAACCCTGCTCGCCGCGCTGCAGGCGCGCGACCGGTTTTCCGGCAGCGCATCGGTGCGTACCTGGCTGATCGGCATCCTCAAGCACAAGATCATGGATATGTTCCGGCATGAGGCACGCGAGGTTCAGTTGGAAGACCCGGATGATGCGGAAGAGATCGATGGCAACGCGACCGATGCCCTCTTCGCGTCCGATGGCCACTGGCGCAACCGCATTTCCGATTGGGGCAACCCGGAGGAATTGCTGGAGCGCGGCCAGTTCATGGCCATCCTGCAACGCTGCCTGGATGCGCTGCCGCCGCGTCTGGCGCGGCTGTTCATGCTGCGAGAGGTGATGGAAGAAAATTCTGAAAATATTTGTCAGGAATTGGCGATTACCCCGACCAACCTGTGGACGATGCTGTATCGGGCCCGTTTGGGGCTCCGGCAGTGTCTCGACAGGAACGGGGTCGGTCATGTGGTAACCGCCGCCCGAAGGTGAATGAAGATGCTGACCTGCAAGGATGCAAGCCACTTGATCTCGAAGAACCAGGAACGCCCGCTGGGTTTCCGGGAACGCTGGGGGCTCAGGATGCATCTCTGGATGTGCGTCAGTTGCCGACGCTTCGAGCGGCAAGTGGCCTTGATGCGGCAAGCCCTGCGGATGCTGGGCAAGCGCGCCGAGACCGCTGACGACAGCACCGATTTCCCCCCCGAGGCGCGTGAACGCATCCGCAAGGCTTTGGCCGAGCGGAGTGATCAAAAAGGTTGATGTCGGGTTATGCGGTGAAGCCGCTAACCCAGGCTACACCGCCCCGGTTCTCTGAGACCCTCGTCATGAACCGCCCATTTTGGGCTTACGGCTTAACTTAGGAGAATCAACATGAACGCGACCAAAACCACCCTCACCCTCGCCCTGACCGCAGCCATCGGCGCCGCCGCCGGATTAGCCGGTTATGCCCAGGCAGCGGGCAATCCCTTCGCCATGCAAAGCCTGAACAACGGCTACCAGGTGGCTGCCGCTGACAACACGAGCACTACGGGCAAGGCCAAAAGCGGCAAATGTGGCAGCGGCAAGTGCGGCGCCAATAAAGCCAAGGTTAAGGCCAAGGCTAAAGCCATGGAAGGCAAATGCGGCGGCGACAAAGCCAAGGCCATGGAAGGTAAATGCGGCGGTAGCAAGTAAGCCGCTGGAGTTCCGACCATGCGTGACACTTCACTGCATGGCGCGGGCCTCGGCCTGAGGCGGGAACTCATTCCCGACCTCAGGGCCGGTGTCCCTGACGCCATCGACTTCTTCGAGCTCGCCCCGGAAAACTGGCTGGAGATGGGTGGCGCCCGCCGCAAGGATTTGCGCCACTTCGCCGAACGCCGGCCCCTCGTCGCCCACGGGCTCTCCCTCAACCTGGGCGGCACCGTGCCGCTGGACGAAATCTTCCTGCAGCGCGTGAAGCGTTTTCTCGACGAATATGGCATCGCGCAATTCACCGAACATCTGTCCTGGTGTGGCGACGACGGCCATCTCTACGACTTGCTTCCGATTCCTTTCACCGGTGACGCCGTGCGCCATGTGGCGAGCCGCATCCGCCTTACCCAGGAGATACTGGAGCGGCGCATCGCCATCGAAAACGCCTCCTACTATGTCGCGCCCGCCATCGCTGAAATGAGCGAAAGCGATTTCATCCGCGCCGTGCTGGCCGAAGCGGACTGCGACCTGCACCTGGACGTGAACAACGTCTATGTGAACAGCGTCAACTTCGGCTTCGATCCGCGCGCCTTCCTCGACGCCATGCCGGCCGAACGCATCGTCTACCTGCACATGGCCGGGCATGACCGGGAAGCGGCGGACCTCGCCATCGACACCCACGGCGCGGCGGTGATCGACCCGGTCTGGGAACTGCTCGATCACACCTACGCCCGCATCGGCACGCCGCCCACCCTGCTGGAACGCGACTACAACATTCCGCCGCTGGCCGAATTGCTGCCGGAGGTGGAACGGATACGCCACCTGCAAGCCCGGCACACGGTCGCGCAGGCTCGGGAGTTGCGCCATGTCGCCTGAAGCCATGGCCTTCACCGACTACCAGGCCGCCTTCGCCGCGCGCATCCGCGACCCGAAGCACGCCCCGCGTCCGCCCGGCGCCCCGGCCAAGCGCATGCGGGTCTACGAAGAATTGCTGTTCAACAATCTCGAAAACTTTCTGCTCGCCTGCTATCCCATCACTCGCAAGCTCCTCGGCGCGCGGGTCTGGAAACAGACGGCGCGGCGTTTCTTCAGCGAGCACCGCTGCCATTCACCGTTGTTCCGCGACATTCCCAAGGCCTTTCTCGACTGGATGGAAGCGGGTGGCGCGGCGCTGTTTCCGGCGCTGCCTTTCCTGGCGGAATTCATGCATTACGAGTGGCTGGAGTTGAGCGTTTCGGTCACACCGGAGGAACCCGACCCGGCAGCTATCGAGCCGAATGGCGATTTGCTCACGGGCCGCCCCGCCCTGAACCCCACAGCGCACCTGGCCTGTTACCGCTATCCGGTGCATCGCATCGGCCCGCGCTTCAAGCCCGGCGCGCCGGATGCTGAAGCGTATTGCTACCTGCTGTTCCGCGATGCGTCGGATGAGGTGCGCTTCATCCTGTTGAATCCCCTGTCCGCCCAGTTGCTGAACTTGCTGCGTGAGCACCAGCCCAGCGGGCACGAGGCCCTGGCCCATCTGGCGGCGCAGACCGATCCCAACCAATACGACCGCCTTGTCCAGGCGGGCGGCGGCCTGTTGCGCGAGCTGCGCGATCAGGGCGCACTTCTCGGCACCTGGAGAGCATCATGAACCTGCAACCCTGTATCACTTGCCTGACCCGCGACGTCTTCGGCCTGCTCAACCGGGCCGGCGATTGGCTCGCTCCTCTTGGCCTGAGGTTGCTGCTGGCCTACGAATTCTGGGAGTCCGGCCTGGAGAAACTGCACGGTGAAAACTGGTTCGCCGACATCCAGGACCAGTTCCCCTTCCCCTTCAATGTGGTGCCGCCGGAGATCAGTTGGCAGGTTTCCACCTGGAGCGAGCTTGTCGGCCCGGTGCTGCTGGTGCTGGGCCTGGGCACGCGCTTCGCCACCGTGTCGCTGGTCATCCTCACCCTCGTCGCCTGGGCCAGCGTCCATGCCGGCAATGGCTACAACGTTTGCGACAACGGCTTCAAGCTGCCGCTGATCTACCTGATCATGTTTGTGCCCCTGCTGCTTTCCGGCCCCGGCAAGCTGAGTCTGGATCACTGGATCGCACGTCGGAGTGCACGCAAAAACGGCAGCGCGTAAGCCTGTCGACCCATAAACGACTTCACCGAAAGCGCCACATGGATCACGTCGCCGAACTGCTGAAAAGCCTCTACATCATGGCCTCGATGGTCGAAGCGCGAGATCCCTATACCGGCGGGCATCTCTGGCGCGTCTCCCAGTTCAGCCGCATCCTGGCCAGCGACATCCCGTTGCCGGACACGGATGTCGCCCGCATCGCGCTGGGCGGTTTCCTGCACGACCTGGGCAAGATCGGCGTGCCGGATGCCATCCTGAACAAGCCTGGTCCCCTGTCCGAGGAAGAGTACGCGGTGATCAGGACGCACCCTGAAGTCGGCAACCGTTTGTTGTCCGAACATCCTTTGGCGGCGCTGGCCCGCGCCGCTGTGTTTTCACATCACGAAATGCCCAACGGCAAAGGCTATCCACAGCGGTTGAGCGGCAAGGACATCCCCATCGACGCGCGCATCGTCGGCATTTGCGATGCCTTCGACGCCATGACCAGCACGCGACCCTATCGGCGCGGCATGCCGATCGCCAGGGCACTGTCCATCATTGAAGAGAACCTGGGCGCGCAATTCGATGCTGAACTGGGCGCCCGATTCATCGCCTTGGGCCAAAACGGCAAACTCGATGCCGTGGTCGGGTTCAGTGAATTCGGTATTCCGGTACAGGAATGCCCCCTATGCGGGCCGACCATCGTGGTGCGACGCGGACACCGTAGCGGCGATCATGTGTACTGCCGCCACTGTGGTGCCGAGGCCGTCGTCGCCTGGGAAGGCAATGCGGTTCACATCGCGTCGACGGGTAAAAAGGGCACGGTCGAAGACCTCCAGCCGGAAATCGACGTCAACCTGATTGATGCGCTCATCCGGGAAACAGTTCGGCACATCAAACAGGGCGCCATTTCTAAAAGACATGGATTCTTCGGACTGTTCAGATAGAGGTAGTTGAACCTAGAAAGCTCAGTTGGACGCGCCCAAGTGTGCGGTTTTCGGGCTGCCTGGCAAGGCGCGCTCAGTGGCCAATGAGCGCGGCGGGGCTGGCCCCGCAAGGATAAGCAGGGACTTGGCCGCCGTCTTTTGGCGGCTTAGTCCTTCGCTTAGGAGTTTCATCAGGAGCAACGCCGCCAGGCAGCCCGAAAACCGTGCAATCGGGTGCGTAGCGGCGCCACCTAATGGGTGAGCGTCCCCGGAGGCGCAAACGCCAGCACCCATGCGGCCTCACGAGGGCCAAGGAGCGGTCAACTGAGCTTTCTAGGTTGAACATACCGGTTCGCTGGCTTTCGAAGCCGCGTATGCCTTTCCCGGGAAATCTAGCAGCTTGTCGGACTTTGGTGTCGAAAAGCGAAAAACGGCCCCAGCGAGGCCAGTTTTTGCCGGATTTGCCGCCGCATAGCCCGGCTATGGGGCAAAAAGCCGGTGAAAAATGGGCCGCTGCGGTCGATTTTCAGCCGACGATTCCAAATGTTGCCGGCTGCCCAAACCCGCACAAATTTGGCGTCATAAATTGGCGGCGAACTGGGCGCGACCGGCGCCTTGCAGCGCATCCCGCCAACACATCCATATTTGTCCATCTTATTATTTCTCGGCCCCTTAGCCGCCGGCCGTTCTCAGCTTGAGGGCCGCCGGGGCCAGCACCTCGATGCGCTCGCGGCCCAGGCGCAGGCTTCCTTCCTCCTCAAATTGTTTCAACAGGCGCGAGACGATTTCGCGCACGCTGCCCAGTTCATCAGCCACCACCTGATGTGACACCGCGATCAGTGGGCCGCGCTCCAGCAGCCAGGCCGCCAGGCGCTGGTCAAGCTTGCGGAAGGCGACTTCTTCGACCAGTTGCATGAGGCCGGTCAGTCGTTCCGAGAACAGGTTGAAGACCCCTTCCCGGAACGGCGGATGCTCGGCCACCAGGCGCAGGATCAAAGCGCGCGGCAGCGTCAGGGCGGAGACGGTGGTTTCCGCGACACCGGTGGCGGGATAGGGGGCACCGCCCAAAAGGCAACTCATCGTGACGATGCAGAGTTCCCCAGGGTGGACGCTGTAGAGCCGAATTTCGCGCCCGTTCTCGGCGCGCTTGCTGACCTTGATGCGGCCCTCCAGCACCAGTGGCAGCGCCTGGCAGGCCATGCCGGTATCGAACAGCAGCGTGCCGGCCGCCACGTTCAGCTTCTGTGCCTGGCGTTCAACCTCACGCGCCAAGGGAATCGGCAGTTGTGCGAGGGTGGGTAACAGCTTGGCGATGAGCGTTGAAAGGTCGGGAATCATGGTTTCAGGGCCGCGGCAATGGCGGCGATCCGCGCTTTGCGGATCGCCTCCGGAATGGCGGCCGGCGCCACCTGGCGAGCTAGGGCGCCGGCATCGACCGCGCGTGCCGCTAGCAGCGCCAGACGCAGATGGGCGGCCTGGGGATAGGGGCGCCCCCTATAACCCTCGCGGCCGTGGAAATCGGCGGCGCAGGCGGCCAGAAAATCCTCGAAGCGTTCCGGCCGGCGCAGGGCGTCTACCCGTTCCAGTAACTCCAGCATGGTGGCCGGGCGCAGTTCCAGGGCGCGATGCGCATTGCCGTGGTCGCGCGCCACCAGAATGGCCAGGTCGCGGCATTCGATCGGCGCCCGCAGGCGTTCGCAGACCGCGCGCACCAATGCCACGCCGCGTCCTTCGTGGCCGTGGTGGCTGGGCCAGAACTCGGGCGGCGTGGCGCCCTTGCCGAGATCGTGCAGCAGCACAGCCACCCGCGCCGGCAAGCCGAGTCCCTGACGCGCGGCTTCGTCGATCACCTGCATGACATGTTCGCCGGTGTCGACTTCCGGGTGATATTGCGGCGGCTGCGGCACGCCAAAGAGGCGGTCGAGTTCCGGTAGCAGGCGGACCAGGGCACCGCATTCGCGCAGCACCCGGAACAGGCGCGAGGGCGTGGTTTCCATCAGGCCACGCGCCAGTTCCTGCCAGACCCGTTCCGGTACCAGGGCATCGACTTCGCCGGCCGCCACCATGGCCCGCATCAACTCCAGCGTTTCCGGTGCCACGGTGAATTCGCCGAAGCGGGCGGCGAAGCGCGCTACCCGCAGGATGCGGACGGGGTCTTCCGCGAAGGCTTCGGAAACATGGCGGAAGACGCGTGCCTTCAGGTCGGCGCGACCGCCATAGGGGTCGATCAGGCGGCCGTCCGCGGCCAGCGCGATCGCGTTGATGGTGAGGTCGCGGCGCAGTAAATCCTGCTCCAGGGTTACGTCCGGCGTGGCATAGACCGCGAAGCCCTTGTAGCCGCGCGCGGTTTTTCGCTCGGTGCGCGCCAGGGCGTATTCCTCATGGGTCTCAGGGTGCAGGAAAACGGGGAAATCCTTGCCCACGGGACGGAAGCCCAGGGCCACCATGTCTTCCGGCGTCGCCCCCACCACCACATGGTCGCGGTCCTGCACCGGCAGCCCGAGAAGGCCGTCGCGCACGGCGCCACCGACGATGTAGGTGGTCAGGGGCATGGGGGATGGGTTGGGGGCCCGCCCGCCGGCCGAATAACGTGCGCGCGCGCTGTGGCTTGGCTTGTAGCGCCGGCATCTTTGCCGGTATCCATGCCAACAGCCGGCTGGAAGCCGGCGCTAACGGGCATGGATTGAGGCCACCCCTGATGATGAAGCCGGCGCTACAGTGGGGGCGTGAGCTTGTTTCACGTTAACGGGCTCAGCGTCTTGCATGGGTACGGAAGTTCATGTAGCCACGGCGTGGGCCGGCTTCCCTGAGATAGCCGATCACGCTTTCCAGCGCGGTTGGGTCGCCGAATGGCTGGGAGCAGCCGCTTGGGCAGACGTTGTCGCTTTGCATGGCGTAGTGGTTATCGCGGGTCATGATCTTGGCGCCCGGCTTCAGCTCCATCAGGCGCGCGAACCCGTATGAGGCGGTGTTGCCCAGCGGTAGTACGGCGCGCCTGAGCCCCAAGGTAGCGGCGGTGAGACGTACCAGTTCGGCCAGCGTGTAGACGCTGGGGCCGCACAGGCCATAGCGTTGGCCGCGGGTTTCCGGACGCTCCAGCGCTTCGCCGAAGGCGCGCGCCACATCGCCGACGAACACCGGCTGGAAGCGGGCGCCGGCGTCGGCCAGGGGGACCACCGGGGCCAGTTTCAACAAGTCGGCGAACAGTGTAAGGAAGCTGTCACCCGGGCCGAAGATCACGGAGGGCCGGAATACCGTGGCGCCTTGCATTTCCTGTACCAACGCCTCACCCGCGCCTTTCGTTTGTTGATAGCGGCTTTTTGCGGCCGGATCGGCGCCCAGCGCGCTCATGTGCAGAAGTCGCCGCACCCCGGCGGCCGCGCAGGCGGCAACCACCTTGCGTGGCAGTTCGACATGGGCGTGTTCGAAGCCGCCGCGCTGGGTTTCATGCAGGATACCGACCAGGTTGATCACGGCATCCTTGCCGGTGAATAGCGTTTGCAGCGTGGCGGGGTCGTGGATGTCTGCTTCCACCACTTCGACGCCGGGCAGCACCAGCAGATGTTTGCTCCGCTCGCGCCGCCGCGTCGGCACCAGCACGCGGTGGCCGCGCACAGCCAGCAAGGAAATAAGATGCGCGCCGACGAAACCGCCGCCGCCGAGGACACAGATATTTTGACAAGTCATGGTTGAGGGGGCTGTGCGAAGAAGAATGCGGTGCATTCTAACCGTGGGCCAAAGTGGCTGTTTCCGGGATCGCGGGCTATGGCGGCGATGCGGTTTCAGCTTCGGGCCGGGGCTGGCTGGGTCTACGCGCCGCGATGGTGCCCAGGCGATCCTTCAGCGTGCGCGTTTCGCCACCGAAACGGTTGCGGTAGAACATGGCGTTGGCCAGCACTTTTTTGACGTATTCGCGGGTTTCCGCGAAGGGGATGCTTTCCACATAGATGGCGCCTTCCAGCGCGGCTTCTCCCTGCCATTTGCGGGCGCGGCCGGGGCCGGCGTTGTAGGCGGCGGTGGCTAATACCGGCGACTGGTCGAGCGAGTCGTAGAGGCGCTTCAGGTAGAAGGTGCCGAAACGGATGTTGGTTTCCGGATTTTTCACGCTGGCGCGCGCGCGACGGCCGATTCCGAGTTGATTGGCGATCCATTTGGCGGTGGCGGGCATGATCTGCATCAGACCGGTGGCGCCGACACCGGAACGAGCATAGTCGACAAAGCGTGATTCCTGGCGCATCAGGCCGAATACCCAGGCCTCATCCAGTCCGTTGTTGTGGGCGTAGGCGGCGGCGAGGTCGCGATAGGGGGCAATGTAGCGCAGGTCGAAATCGTGTTCGCCGCGGGTTTTCTCGGCGGTAATGATGGCGCGGTCATTCCAGCCGGCGCGCCGCGCCAGTTCCGCCGCCGCCAGGATCTGGCGATCGCTCATGCCACGCAGCGCCCAATCCCATTCAGCCACGGCATTGCCCATGTCGCCCAGGCGACGCAGCAGGAGTGAGCGTTTCAGGCCGATCAGCGCCTCGGCGGCTGTTAAATCATCCGGCGTCGCTTTGTATTCCAGCCGCCGTGTCTCCAGGCGGGTGGGCAATTCCTCTTCCGCGAGCAGGCCGTAGTAATTGATCTCCTGAGAGAGCTTCGCGAACAGCACGTTGGCAGGGTAGGTCGCGTTCAGCGCCTTCAGCGCGCGCCCCTTCCAGTAGCGCCAGACCGGCTCGTTCCGCAGCGCATCCGGCATCGCCTGGATGCTGTTGTAGGCGTCCAGCCACTGCCCGGCGCGTAGGGCGGCGCGGGTTTTCCACAACAGTTGTGATTCGCTTTGCGGCGTGCCCGCGCGCGTGAACCAAGCCAGGGCACGCGGATCATGGCGGCGCGCCGCGTGCAGGCCAATCTGGCCCCAGCCATAGCGTTGCTCAGCGTCCGCGAAGTGGTTCTGTTGTGCCTCCCAGACGCGAGCGGCGGCCCCCGGATCGTTCTTGGCGATTTGGGCGAGCGCGGACAATACTGCTTCACGCTGGCCGGGCGTGCTCGCCTCGCTTGCCAGCAGGCGTTCTGGATCGCGCTGGGCCTGGGCCAGGGCATCGTCTCGCATCGCCAGATCGGCGCCCAGGCGGGCATTGACCTCACGCGCAAGACGCAGGTTGCCGGCATCCAGGGCCAACCGCAGACGCGCCAGACGGTCGTCCGGAGTTAGCGCGCCGCGTTCGGCCAGGGCGACGAACAATGGGTCGCAACTGGAGGGCAGGTCACGCGACGTGCGCCAGACCGCCAACCCTTCCGCTTCCACTTTCTCGCCTTCAGCGAGGCGGCGGCGCAGGTTGAAGCATTGCAGTTCCTGATCGGGTCTGGAGATAGCACGGAATTGCGCCTCGAACTCGGCCCAGTTCTCGCTGCGCCCGTATTGCCGCGCCAAGTCGCCACGCAGGCGCTCGGACAGGGGGCTATCGACGTTTTCGTCAATGAATTTCTGGACTGCCGCGTGGTCAGGCGAGCCGGCCTTGAGGCGCCAGAAGCGGAGGTAGGGCGCCAGCGGATAACGTTCCGGAATCCTGGCGGCGGCCTTGTGAAAACGCTCGAATTTGCCCTTTTGGTAAGCCGCGCGCGCGGTCTGGAAGTCGGAATCGACCGAAGCGATGGCGGGTAGGGCGAGTAACAGGCAAATCAGGGGGATCGGTAAACGCACGCGGGACAGAGGCTGTTTTTCAAGAGGGCGCACTCTAGCAGGTTGCTGGTGGATGCGGCCTGGTAGCGCCGGCCATCCGGCTGTTTCCGAAGACGCCGGCTGGAAGCCAGCGCTACGGATTAAGCCAGTCGCATATTCACCGGTATCCGTCTGCCTCCGAACGGTTGCCCGAAGGCCTGGAAGCGGCCGGCGATGGCGCTGCCGCAGTGCGGGCAGTGGCCGTCCGCGGTGAGGCGGTAGTCGTTGAATTCATACCAGTCGCGCACGATCAGCGGGGCGTGGCAGCCGGGGCAGTAGGTAGTGCCGCCGTCCGGGTCGTGGACGTTGCCGGTGTAGACGTAATTAAGGCTGGCTTCCTGGGCGATGCGGCGGGCGCGGCTGAGGGTGGCGGCGGAGGTGGGCGGCAACTCTTTGAGTTTCCAGTCCGGGTGGAAGGCGGTGAAGTGCAGCGGCACGTCGGGCCCGAGTTCCTTGCCGACCCATTCGGAAAGTTGCTTGAGTTCTTCGTCGGAGTCGTTGAGGCCGGGGATGAGCAGGGTGGTGATCTCGAACCACACCTGGGTTTCGCGTTTCAGGTAGATCAATCCCTCCAGAACCGGCTGCAGGTGGCCGCCACATTCCTTCACATAAAACGCATCGGTGAAGCCTTTCAGGTCGACGTTGGCGGCGTCCATCTTCGCGTAGAACTCGACCGCCGCCTCGTGGTGGATGTAGCCGGCGGTGACGGCCACGCTCTGGATGCCCAGGGCATGGCAGGCATCAGCCGTGTCCATGGCGTATTCGGCGAAGATCACCGGGTCGTTGTAGGTGTAGGCGACACTCTTGCAGCCCAGTTGTTGCGCTATCCGGGCGATCTTTTCGGGGCTGGCGGCGTCCATTAGGCGATCCATGTCGCGCGATTTCGAGATGTCCCAGTTCTGGCAGAACTTGCACGCCAGATTGCAGCCGGCGGTGCCGAAGGAGAGCACCGAGGTGCCGGGATAGAAGTGGTTGAGCGGCTTCTTCTCGATGGGGTCGACGCAAAAGCCCGAACTACGGCCATAGGTGGTGAGCACCATCTTGCCGCCTTCCATCTTGCGCACGAAGCAGGCGCCGCGCTGGCCTTCGTGCAGCTTGCAGTCGCGCGGGCAGAGGTCGCACTGGATGCGGCCGTCGTCGAGAGGATGCCACCAGCGCGCGCGGTGGCTGGTTTCGGGAATGTTCATGGGTACCGTCATTTATCTGTCTCCTTGAATTTCTCCACGCCATAGCGGGAAAGCCGCAAGTCGCTGGCCCAGAAATCGGCGCTCAAACCGGCTTTCTGTTTGAGGTGGGACATGAAGACGCGCGGTTCCGGCAACTGTTCCCATACTTGCGGCAGAAAGGTGGCGCGGTGCCAGCCGTATTCCAGGATCACGCCATCGACACCGGGGCGTAGTTGTGCCAAAGCGTCAGCCTCGTCGGCGAAGGCCAGTGGGATGGCCGGAGTGAGGATGGAGACCTCCACCTTTACCTTGGCGAGTTCCGCGTGGGCGAGCGGCGGAAAGCGGGGATCACTGAAGGCGGCGGCGCGGGCGTTGTGCTCCAGGTCGCGGCCCAAGCTCCGCTGCGCTTCCAGCGAGCCGATGCAACCGCGCAGGCGGCCAGCGAGGGTGAGGGTGACGAAGACCGCGCCGGGGGCATCCAGCCAGTCTGGGTGCGGTAGAGCGGTGGCGGGTTCACCAAATTCACCCGCGATGGCGGCACGCGCCAAAGCGATGAGCAGGCGGCCTTGTTCCTCAGTGAACATGGTGATCCTCGGTAAAAGCAATGGCGGCATAGCCGACCACCCGGTCGCGGTCACCGGCGGTATCGCCTGAATTGCGCAGATCCAGCAGATGCGCTGATAGACCGTGCTTGTGCGCCGCCAGCAACAGGCCATTGATGCCATGGCAACCGCAGGCCTGCTCACCAACCAGGTGGCCGTTGAAAGCGAGGATTTCGTGGACGCTGGCCCGGTCCACCTGCTGGGCTTCGCTGTAGGGCAGGAAATGAGAGAGATCGGAACTCGCCACGATCAGCGTTTCCGTGCCGCCCCAAAGTACTTCGAGCACCTCCGCCACGGCTTCCGGGCTGGCGCCACCCACGACCAAGGGCACCAGCGTGAAGTCATCGAGCACGCTTTGCAGGAAGGGCAGATGCACTTCCAGGGAATGTTCCCGTGTATGCGCGGCGGGATGCACCTGGACCTGGCGCAGGCCGTCTATGGCGGCGATGGCGTCCTGATCCAGCTCCACCCGGCCCAGCGGGGTCTCGAAAGCATCCACCCCGGGCAACGCCAAGCCCGGCGTCCACACCTGATGCACCGGCCCCAATAAAACGACCCGTTTGATGCTGGCCCGCAACGGCCGCAACAGCGCATAGGCGCTGGCGGCGACGGAGCCGGAATAGATATAGCCGGCATGTGGCGCGATCAACGCCTTTGGCCGTAGTGGCGGCGGCTGCGCCGCCGCCAGAAAACCGCGCACCATGACCGCCAATTCGACTGGATTATCTGGGTAGAACATGCCCGCTACAGCGGGAGGGCGGATGGTTTGCATGGCAATCTCCAAATGGTTTTCCAGCTTCCACTTAGAATTTAGGGTACGCCCACCCGGATACAAGACCCATGCCTCGCCACTTTGCCCTTCTGCCCGCCGCTGGCGTGGGTGCCCGCATGGGCTCCGGCCACCCCAAGCAATACCTGGACATCCACGGCCGGCCCATGATCTGGCATGCCATCCGTGCCTTCGAGCGGCATTCCGGCATCGATCGGGTTTACGTGGTGTTGTCGGCGGAAGATGCCGGGTGGGCGGACACCGATTGGTCGGCGTTCACTAAATTGACCGTGCTGCACTGTGGTGGTGCCACGCGCGCGGAAAGCGTGGCCAATGGGCTGCGTGCGATGGCGGGCGAGGTCGCCGCGGAAGATTGGGTGTTGGTGCACGACGCCGCCCGGCCCTGTTTGTCGCGGGCGTTGCTCGACAAGCTTATGGCGGAACTGGCCGGTGATGAAGTCGGCGGCATCCTCGCCGCTCCCGTGGCCGATACCCTGAAACGCGAAGGCGATGGGCGGCGCATCCTGGAAACCGTGTCGCGGGAAAACCTCTGGGCCGCGCAAACCCCGCAGATGTTCCGCCATGCCTTGTTATTGCAAGCGCTGGAGCGGGCCGGCAATGGCGTTACCGACGAAGCCTCGGCGCTGGAGTTCATCGGCCTCTCGCCGCGCCTGGTGGAAAGCGACTTCAGCAACCTGAAAGTGACTTATCCGCGTGATCTGGAAGTCGCGGCGTGGTTGTTGGGGCGCCTGTAGCGCCGGCAAAGCTGCCAGCGCTACAAAGGGGCTACCAGCCGGCCCGCCCGGTAATCCGCCAGTGCTTGTTCGATTTCCTCGCGCGTGTTCATCACGAATGGCCCGTACTGCGCGATGGGCTCATGGAGTGGCTTGCCGGCCACCAGGATGAAGCGGGCGCCACCGTTACCCGCCTTTAGGCCGAGGATGCCGCCTGGACTCAACACCGCCAGGGTGTGGAGTGGAAGGGGCGTGCCATCGTCCACCAGCGTGTCGCCTTCGAAGACATAAAGAAAGGCGTTATGGCCTGGTGGCAGCAAATACTCGAAGCGGGCGCCGGGCGCCAGGGCGATGTCCAGAAAGGTGATTTTCGTGTTGGGGTCGTCGATCACTCCGCGCCGACGCGCGAATTCGCCGGCCAGTATGTGGGCCCGCATGCCATCCTCCACCACCTCTGGAATCGCCTCCGCCGCGAACTCCTGATAAGCCGGCGCGGACAGCTTCTCGCTGGCCGGCAGGTTGATCCAGAGTTGGAATCCGCGCATCCGCCCCTCGCTCTGGCCTGGCATCTCGGAATGAATCACACCGCTGGCCGCCTTCATCCACTGCGCGCCACCGGCTTTCAGATCGCCCCGGTTGCCCATGTTGTCGCGGTGCTCCATGTGGCCATCGAGCAGGTAGGTGAGGGTGATGAAGCCACGATGCGGGTGTTCCGGAAAGCCAGCGATGTATTCATCCGGATCGTCGCTGCCAAAGTGATCCAGCAACAGAAACGGGTCGAGGTTGCGCAATGCCGGTGTACCGAGGCTGCGCCGCACGGCCACCCCGGCGCCTTCGGAAACGGCCAGGGCGGGGATGATCCGTTGGATAGTTCGGGCGTGCATGGTCAGCTCCATTGTCAATTCAACCAGCTATTGGCGCGTCCAGGAGCCTGTCGGACTTTGGAATCGTCGGCTGCAAAGCGACCGCGGCGGTCCATTTTTCGCCGGCTTTTTGCCCCATGGTTCGACTATTGGGTATCAGCTTGAGTCTTCATCCTCAGCCCGCGTGCCAGGTTTTTTCGACTGGTGGGAAAGTTACTTGCGCAGGATGAGTGCGCGAACGGCGCTCATGAGGGGCACGCCGACGAGAGCGACGGAGACTGACCAATGCGCGCCGATGGCGACTGAGACGATAGTCGCAATGATTGCGATGATGGAAATGGCGGCGCCGTAGCGATGTCCTTGTCTGGCAATCAAACTCTCTGCCTTGGAAGCCAAGATATTTGAATCCAGAGCAGCGCGCTCAGATTCGATGCGGTGCTGTTGCTCGATCTCCGCCATGCGGAAAACACGCTCTGCGCCGTGTTCGACAATGGTGTTGAACTTTTCCAGGGCATCCGGAGGTGGCAGCGGCCCCTGCCATTGGGTGGCAGTCGCCACCGGCTGGCTGATGATGGCCGGCTTACTGCCCTGCGGTTTCTTCGCGCGAGATGACGCGGCGGAAGTCATCGCCAATCCTCTCCCAGTCGCCACGCAGGGCATCGAGCGCGCTCACCTGGCGCACTTCGACGCGAGGAATACGCACTACATCGCCGGCCAACAGCAGGCCAGGCGAAGCCATGCCACACCAGAAGGCGGACCAGAAGACTTTGCGGCGTTGTTGGGTGGTATCCATGCTTTGAATCATAGCCTGTCATCAAGGACGGAATCCACAACTGAATCTCCGATGAAAGAACCAGCGGAGTCCATGAGCATCATCGTCTCACTCAAGCGCATCCGAAATTGATGGAGCGGAAGGTGTGGCGCTGCTTTCATGGTTTTGAGAACCCGGTATGGCAGCGGGCTGGCGAGGTGTTGGTGGCGGAGACGAAGGGATTCGAACCCTTGATCCAGTTTTTGACCGGATGCTCCCTTAGCAGGGGAGTGCCTTCGACCTCTCGGCCACGTCTCCAAGCTCAACCCGGCCGAGGCCGAAAAAAGCCGGGCAAGGATACCCGCGCGGCTTCGCTAAAGCAACGTCGGAACGCTCAGGCAGCCGCTTTGTCCAGCTCGAATGCCTGGTGCAGGGCGCGCACGGCAAGTTCCATGTATTTGTCTTCCACCACCACGGAAATCTTGATTTCGGAGGTGGAGATCATCTGCAGATTGATGTTCTCGGCGGCGAGCGCCCGAAACATCTTGCTCGCCACGCCGGCATGGGTACGCATGCCTACCCCGACCAGGGAGACCTTGGCGATCTTGTCGTCGCCAGTGACTTCGCGGGCGCCAATCTGATCTTTCACCTGGTTCAGGACATCCATCGCTTTCTTGAACTCATTACGGTGCACGGTGAAGGTGAAGTCGGTGGTGTTATTGGCGCCGACGTTCTGCACGATCATATCGATGTCGATATTGGCATCCGCCACCGAGCCGAGAATGAGGGCGGCGATGCCGGGTTTGTCGGGCACGCCCAGAACGGTGAGTTTGGCTTCATCGCGACTGAAGGCGATGCCGGAAATGATGGGTTGTTCCATGCTTTCTTCCTCGAAGGTGATCAAGGTGCCCTCGCTTTCTTCCTGGAAGCTGGAGAGCACACGCAGTTTCACTTTGTATTTGCCGGCGAATTCCACCGAGCGGATTTGCAGCACCTTGGAGCCGAGGCTGGCAAGTTCCAGCATTTCCTCGAAGGTGATGGTATCCAGCTTGCGGGCTTCCGGGACGATGCGCGGGTCGGTGGTGTAGACCCCGTCGACATCGGTGTAGATCTGGCACTCGTCGGCCTTCAGCGCGGCAGCCAGGGCGACGCCGGTGGTGTCGCTGCCGCCGCGGCCGAGGGTGGTGATGTTGCCGTTCTCGTCCACGCCCTGGAACCCCGCGACCACGACCACATGCCCGCTGTCGAGATCGGCGCGCACGCGCTCCTCGTCGATGGAGAGGATGCGCGCCTTGGTGTGGGCGTTGTCGGTGACGATGCGCACCTGCGAACCGGTGTAGCTCCTGGCTTTCAGGCCGAGGTCTTTCAGGGCCATGGCCAGCAGGGCGATGGTGACCTGCTCGCCGGTGGAAATGAGCACGTCCAGTTCACGCGGATCGGGCTCTTTCTGAATCTGCCGGGCCAGGGCGATGAGGCGGTTGGTCTCGCCGGACATGGCGGAGAGCACCACCACGACCTTAGCCCCAAGCATCTTGAATTTGGCGACGCGCTCCGCGACGTTGCGAATACGCTCGATTGAACCCACCGAGGTGCCGCCGTATTTCTGGACAATTAACGCCATGATTGAAGGAGTTGCACGAAAAGCGGGCATTCTACAGGAGCGGATAAAAGCGTCACCATCAAGCCATTGAAACTCTTGCCGTCCGCCCTTAGTCTTACCCCCGTTTCCAACCTGTGGAGATTCCACGATGCAAAGCCAATTCGATAACGTTGTGCGTATGGACGGCACGATCGCCGTCGAGCAGACCAACAAGGTGCTGCGCAACACCTACATGATGCTGGGCCTGACCATGATCCCGACGGTGATCGGGGCGTACTTCGGCATGAGCCTGAATTTCGCCCTCGCCGCGCAGCATCCATTCATGTTCGCCATCGGCATGCTGGCGGTGATGATGGGGCTGTTCTACGGTATCAACGCCAGCCGCGACAGCGGACTCGGCGTGGTGCTGCTGCTGGTTCTCACCGGTTTCATGGGCGTGATGCTGGGGCCGATTCTGCAAGTGGCGGCCGGCTTCTCCAACGGCGGCCAGATTGTTGGCCTGGCGGCGGGGGGCACGGGCGCGATCTTTCTGACCCTGGCCGGCATCGCCACCACCACCAAAAAGGATTTCAGCTTCCTTGGAAAATTCCTGATGGTGGGTATCGTCCTGCTGATTCTGGCCAGCCTGGCGAATATCTTCTTCCAGATTCCAGCCTTGGCGCTGACCCTGTCGGCCGTTGCCGTGCTGCTCTTCTCCGGCTTCCTGCTGTTTGATGTGAGTCGGGTGGTGAATGGTGGCGAGACCAACTACGTGATGGCGACGCTGGCGATCTACCTGGACATCTACAACCTCTTCGTCAACCTGCTGCAATTGCTCATGGCCTTTATGGGTGAGCGTGACTGACGCGGGTCTTGACCCAACCCCAACGAAAAAGGCGGCCTCGGCCGCCTTTTTCGTTTCACGCAAGATTTATCTGGCTTGCTGCGGCATCGGGAACGGAATCATGGGAATCGGCTGCATGCCATAAGGCGCGCGAAGTAGGGGGGCCATCGTCGGGCCATAGGACTGCGGATTGGCCATGCCGCCCAGCCAGGCGCCATACCAGTTGGGATTCATCGTGGTCGTGGCCAGGTTGGCCGCGCGCGGGTCTGTGGGCGCGGTAGCCCAACGCAGATAGACGTTGGGGTTCAGCGCATTGGCGGCCAGGGCCAGCAGCTTCGGGTCGAGCGGCGCCATCACCCAACGCATCAGCTTGCCGGGATCCGCCACCACGGTCTGGGTCGCGGCCAGAAATTGCGGGTCCATCATCGCCTGAGTCCAGGCCGCCATCACCGCCGGGTCCATCGCGCGGGCGAAGTTGCCATAGGCGCGCGGGTCCATCAGGCTGGCGGTGGATTGCATGTAGAGATTGGGCTCCATCATGGCGCGGGCTGCGTCGAGCAGGAATTGCGGCTCGGACACCACCGACAGCGCGGCCAGAAACTTCTTCGGGTCGGCCAGCATGTCACCGTTGCGGGTGAAATCGGCCAGATAGGCGATCCACTCCTGGGTGCCGCCCGGCATGGCGGCTGCGTTGGCCGGGGTGGGCGCGTCGGCGGCGAAACCGCCCGCGCTGAATGCCGCCAGCACGACGGCGAGGGATAGACGGTGAGCTTTCATTCTGGTCTCCTGTTATCCGGAAAATACAATATTAACAATCGCTTATGTACTATCAGCAGTACAGGCGGGGTGATTGTGCCGGCATTTCAGGGGCAGGTGTCGGAAAAACGCTGTGCGATGAAATCCAGCGCGGCTTCCAGATGGGCACTCGCCGCCTCGCTCAAGCCCTCGCCCAGTTCGAATCTCTCGCCGCGCAGCGCCAAGACAAAGGCCGGCGGTGGCTCGCCGAACAGCTTGTGATAGACGTGCAGAACGGCACCCGGTGAGAGTTCATGGCTGCTGTAACTGGCATCTTCCAGCGCCACGACGGGCGCGAAAGTGAATGGTGCTGGCGCATCCAGGCTGGCATCGACAAACACGACCTCGCGCCGGCCCCGCAAATCCAGGGCGTATTCCACCTGGAGCTGAAAGTCGGTGAGCAACTCCACATCGGGAAGCTGGAGCGCTTCCAGGCGCTCGATCAGCAGCGGCCCGAGCGCATCGTCACCCCGGCTGGGGTTGCCGATGCCGATGATGAGGATGGGAGCGGGGATCAAGCTCTGACCACCGGCTGTATGTAGCGCCGGCATCTTGCCGGCTTCGTGGGCCTGATCAGAAGAACTAAGCCGGCGGGATGCCGACGCTACAAGATGCCACTTCACGGGTCATCCGGTCGATCTCCCGTCCTTCCGCGTCCAGCAACGCCACCTGCAAGGGCATCTTGCCGAGGGCATGGGTGGCGCAGGACAGGCAGGGGTCGAAGGCGCGGATGGCGACTTCGATGTGGTTGAGCAGGCCTTCGGTCAATTTGCGGCCGTCCAGATACTGCCGCGCCACCTGGCGCACGGCCTCATTCATGGCCTGGTTGTTGTGGGTGGTGGAAACGATCAGGTTGGCGCGGATCACCTGATCGTTTTCATCGACCCGGTAATGGTGAATCAGGGTGCCGCGCGGGGCCTCTATCATGCCGATGCCGCGTTCCTGGCGTTCGCCCTTGACCACCAGCTCATTGCCCTGCAAATCGGCGTCGTGCAGCAACTCCTTGATCGCCTCGGCGGCGTGCAGCATCTCGATCATGCGCGCCCAGTGGTAGGCCAGGGTGGCGCCAGCCGCGCGGCCGCCGTCGAAAGCCAGGAATGCCTGGCGCTCGCGCTCGGCCAGCGGGGTGGGAATGAAATCGCACTGGGTGACGCGGGTCAGCGGGCCGACCCGATACCAGCCCGCCTCCGGCCCGAGCGCGCGCAGGAAGGGGAATTTCATGTACGACCAGGGCTTCACCTCTTCCAGGATGTGTTCCCAGTAGTGGTTGTAATCGACGTGATCGAAGATCGTCTTGCCGTCCCCGTTGTTTCCAGCCGCGCGTGCGCGCAGGCCACCGTGGTAGAGATCCATCGCCCCGTCGGCGCGGATCAGGGAGAGAGTGTGGGCGCGGAAACGGCCGAAGGCGTTGTACTGTTCCAGGTTCTGCTCGAACAGCGCGCGCGCCATATGCACCGCCTCAAGGCTCCAGCCGATGATCTGATAGATGTCCTTCAACAACGCGTCGCGCTCGGCAAGAGCGAGATTCTTGTTCACCCCGCCCGGCACCGAGCCGGTGCCATGTATCCGTTTGCCGGCGGTATGGCGGATCACTTCCTGGCCGTATTTGCGCAGCAGCACGCCCTGGCGCGCCACCTCGGGATAGGCGGCGGCGACGCCAACGATATTGCGTTTGGCCACCTCGGAGTCGAAACCGAACAAGAGATCGGGCGAGGACAGATGGAAAAAATGCAGCGCGTGCGATTGCAATATCTGGCCGTAGTGCATCAGCCGGCGCAGTTTCTCGGCGGTGGGGGTGAGCTGGTGCGCGCCGACGATCTGATCGAGCGCCTTGGACGCGGCAAGATGGTGCGATACCGGGCAGATGCCACACAGCCGTTGCACCATCACCGGCACTTCCCAATACGGCCGGCCCTGGATGAACTTCTCGAAACCACGGAATTCCACGATGTGCAGGCGCGCCTGCTGGATGTGATCCTCTTCATCCAGCAACAAGGTGACCTTGCCGTGGCCTTCAACGCGCGAGATCGGGTCGATGGCGACGCGGCGCAGGCCTTCCGGGTGGGCTGCGGTTTCAAGGTTCATGAACAACTCCTGTTGGAGAACGCGCGAAGCCTGCATCAAGTCAGGCTCAAGCGCCACCTTGGCCGTGTAGCGCCGGCATCCAGCCGGCGTCTTTGAAGTAAGCCGGCTGGAAGCCGGCGCTACAACTGCCCCGTCCCCGCATAGCGGTCGTAGAGATGCCCAAACGTCTGCTCGCGCTTCTGTTTGATCAACTCGCGGCTGTACGCCGGTGACGGCAACCGGCGGTAGAACTCGGCGATGGTCTGCTGCACCGCCGCGCGGGCTTGCAACTTTTGCCGCCAGTCGATCACCAGGCGCTCGGCCTTGAGCTTGGCGAGCAGGTCGCGGGCCACCAACTTCACGGCCTCGCGTTCGGCCTCGCTCAAGGGCGGTTCCGGGCGGGTGAGGATGTCGAAAATCGCCAGCTCCTCTTCGCTCAGTTTCTCCACCAAGCCGCGCTGTTCCTCGGCGCTCAAGCCCTGGGCGAAGGCCACCAGTTCCTTGAAAAAGGATTCGATGTTGCGGCTGCCGGCGTTGTATTCGTCGATCAGCGCCTGGAACTTCTCCAGGAAGTCGATGCGGCTGCGGTTGGCCTTCACCAGCCGGGCGAGATTGCAGGCGATCAGGCGTTTCAGCTTCTCCGCCTCGCTATGCTGCTCCTTTGCGGCGAAGCGCTGCTCCAGGGCCGCGAAGTCGATTTCCGAGAGATTGATCAGCGGGTCCGGGTGCGGTGTGGCGCCGATGCGGTAGCCCTCGGTGGCGATGGAATCGTTGAGCAACGCTTCCACATCGCTCATCACTGCCGCGATGTCGGCGGGCGGTTCCAGGGAACGAATCTTGGCGGCGAGGAAGCTGATCAGCACCGTGTTCGCGGCCAGGTGGAAAGCGGCGGCATCGGGCAGGATGGCCTGGTACAGCCGCGCCACCTGGTTGGCCTCGGCGAGGAACTGTTTCTTGTCGGCTTCCTGTGCGATGAGCGCATCCACCGCCTGGTCGATCAGGCCGATGCGGCTGTAGCCCTCGGCCTGGCCGATGGCGTCCAGCGCAATGCCGCGTTGCGCGCAGAACGCCGCGACACTTTCGATGCGTTCGCCCAACGCCTTGACCAGCTCGCCCTTGTCCTTGATCGGAAGCTCTCCACGCCCGTTGGCAGCGGGCCGCGCGTAGATCGCCAGCGCGTCCTGCAAGCTGCGGAAAATGCCCACGTAATCCACGATCAACCCCGAGGCCTTGCCCGGCGCCACGCGGTTGGCGCGAGCGATGGTCTGCATCAGGGTGTGGTTCTTCATCGGTTTGTCGAGATAGAGGGTCGAGCAGGTCGGCACATCGAAGCCGGTGATCCACATCGCGCAGACAAACACCAGGCGCAGCGGGTCATCCGGGTTCTTGAACTTTTCGTCCAGGTCTTCCGTGACCATGCGCTTGCGGTGCGGCGTGATGTCCAGGCCCTTCTGGCTCAGTTCAGCCTGTTCGTTCTGCCCCTGCGACACCACCACCGCCATATCGGCCGCCTGCATCAGCGCGATCTTCTCGCGCAGGGCGTCCACCTCGCCCGGCCTCGCCGTCGCCAGCCTCGCGTTCAAGGCGAGCAACTGCGCCGCCCAGTGCTTCCGCACCTTGTCGAACATGCGCAGCGCCGTCGCCTTGTCGATGCACACCATCATCGCCTTGCCGCGATAGCCCCGGCCGGTGAAGTGGGTGACCAGATCGGCGGCGAGGGTTTCCAGGCGCTCGTCGCGGGTAATCAGGTGGTACTGGCGGCCGAACTCGCGCTCCAGGCGCTGCTCCTGCGCCGCGTCCAGTTCCGCGTCTTCCAGCAACTGTTCCATGTCCTCGTTGAGGTTGTCGTTGGTCAGTTGCAACTCGGGAATGCGGTTCTCGTAATACAGCGGCACCGTCGCGCCGTCCTCGATGGACTGGGCGAAGTTGTAGACCGAGACGTAATCGCCGAACACCTCGCGGGTGCGCTCCTCGCCCACCATCAGCGGCGTCCCGGTGAAGCCGATGAAGGCCGCATTGGGCAGGGCGCTGCGCATGTTCAAAGCGAACACGTCGTACTGGCTGCGGTGCGCCTCGTCGGTGATGACGATGATGTCGGATCGCCCGGACAGCTCTGGGAAGCGTTCGCCCGGCTCGCTATGGAATTTCTGGATCAGGGTGAAGAGGTAACGGTGGTTGCCCTGCAACAGTTCCTTCAGATGCGCCCCACTCGTGGCCCTCACCTCCGGCTGTTCCGGCACGATGCCCAACCGCTTGAAGGTGCCGCTGATCTGGCCGTCCAGCTCGTCGCGGTCGGTGACGATGACGAAGGTCCAGTTGCCCGCCAGCTTGCGATGGATTTTCTCGGAGAAGAAGGCCATCGACAGGCTCTTGCCGCTGCCCTGGGTGTGCCAGAACACCCCCAGCCGGCCCTGATTGGCTTGCAGGTTCAGCACCTGGCGAATCGCCAGGTTGACGCCGAGATACTGGTGATTCTTGGCGATCTTCTTCGCCAGGCCGCCGCGCACCTCCTCGTAGAAGATGAAGTTCTCCACCACGTCCAGCAGCCGCGCCTTGTCGCACAAGCCGCGCACCGCCGTCTCCAGCGACACCACGCCGACTTCGCCTTCGTCGTTGATCCGCTTCCACTCGAAGCAGTGTTCCCAGGCAGAGGTGAGGCTGGCGATGCGCGTATCGGAACCGTTGGACAACAGCACCAGCGCGTTGGGCACGAACAGTTGCGGCACCGCCACATTGTAGTCGGACAGGTTGTCGTCGAACGCGCTCTTCACCGCCACGCTCGGCTTCTTCAGTTCGATCAGCAGCAGCGGAATACCGTTGACGAAGCCGACCAGATCGCAGCGGCGCCGGTACATGTCGCCGGACACCCAGAATTGCTGCACCAGGAAGAAGTCGTTGGCCTGCGGATGGGTCCAGTCGATGACGGCAAGCAGCACGTCCTCCGGGTTGCCGTCGCCGTCCACCACGCGCACCCGCACCCGGTTGCGCAGCAACTCGTAGAACTCGCGGTTGGCCACCACCGGCAACTTGGCGGAACGGTCGGCGGTGAGTTGCTCGATGGCCTGGGCGTAAGCCTCGTCGGCCAAGCCGGGGTTGAGCTTTTTCAGCGCCGCCAGCAGGCGCGGACGCAGGATGACTTCATGTTCCGATTCCCGCCCCACCGTGCCCTCGGGGCCGAGAACCTCATGATAGAGATTGGCCGTCTCCCAGCCCAGGGACGAGAACAGAAACAGCGTCGGCGCCTCGACCAATTGCGCCTCGTAGAAACTCTGGGCGAAGTCTTTGGCGGTGAGGGGGTGGGTCATGGGGCGATAGGCCAGGATTCAGGCCTAACGATCCTCGCGGGTGTGCCACAACCGCAGTAGGTAGATCGTGGAGTCCTGGATTTCGTAGTGCATCTCATACTTGCCGATGAGCATCCTGCGCACCTCGCGCGACTCGAACTCTCCCAGTGGTTCACCGATGCGCGGATTCACCAGCAACCTGGCCGACGTCGCGACGAGCGCCTGGACCGCGCGCGCGGCGGCTTGCTGGTTAACCGGCGCCAGGAAGTCGTGCAAACGCGCCAGATCGGAGAGCGCCTTGCTCGTCCACGTCAGTTTCATCAACGCGGCAGCGGCAGCGGCTGGTCGGTGCCGAGGCTATCGGCCCACGCCTGCACGGCCTGGTGGGCGATGACCCGGCCGGCATCCACATCGGCCAACGCCTCACGAATCAAACGGCTGCGTTCCTCTTCCTGATCGATCCACGCCGCCAACGCCTGCTTGACGATCCAGCCCCGTGAGCGTTCCAGGCGGGCGGCCCACTGATCCACTTTCTCGGCCAGCGGCAGCGGCACATGCGCGGTAAGAACTTTGGTGTCTGCCATGTCTATTCCATTCCAGGGTTGATCGTGCCTAATCATAGTGATTAGGTTTGAGTTGGCCAAGCGCGTAGGCCGGGTTAGGCGCAGCCGTAACCCGACATTGGGTGCGGGATCGTCGGGTTACGCTATTGCTAAGTAAGCAGGCTCAACCGGTGTGGAAAACCAAAGCAGCGGGTAGGGGCGGGTTTCAAACCCGCCCCTACGAATCGGCCTGAAGCACCCTGCAAAGACGGTTTTTGTTCCACGATGGTTGAGCGCGATTACTTAACCCGACCTACGGCCACTTGGCGGTGAGGGGGTGGGTCATGCGGGAACGACTTCGGGTTCAGACCAGCCGGTCTTGCCAGTATTCCGGCTGCCGGTGCAGGTTCATGACCGCAACAATCCAGATGCGGTTTTCCTCCACCGCGTAGAGCACGCCATAAGGAAAGCGGTGCACCAGGGCGCGCCGGATGTCTCCCTCCAGCACCTGCCAGGCCAGGGGGAACGCCTGAATCCGCTGGATCGCCGCGTGGATTTCAGCGGAGAAATCCAGGCCGAGGCCCGTTGAGCAGTCCTCGTAATACGCGATGGCTTCGAGAAACTCCGCCTCCGCCTCCGGGTGGAAGGCGTAGTTCATTTCGAGTAGCGCTGGCGTATCCGCTCGAACACCACTTCACCGGGAATGGCCTCGACTCGACCCGAGCGCAAATCATCCAGTCGGCGCCGGGCCACGGATGCCCAGGCCGCGTCTACCGCCTGATCCGGCGGATTCAGGCTGGAAAGCAGGTTCTCCACCACACGAGCACGTTCCTCGACCGGCAAAGCCACCGCTTCGGCAATCAATTCGATAGTTTTCATCAAGCCTCCTGTTTCTGGATCAAGTCTGCCGCCCACGCCTGCACGGCCTGGTGGTCGATGACCCGGCCGGCGTCCACATCGGCCAACGCCTCGCGGGTCAAACGACTGCGTTCTTCTTCCCGGTCGACATAAGCCGGCATGGGGATGTGCGCGGTAACCGCTTTGGTGTCTGCCATGTCTTTTCCATTCCAGGAGGGAGCGGCCAAATCATAGTGATTTGGGGTGATTTGACCAAGCAAGCGTAGCCCGGATGGAGCTTCGCGGAATCCGGGGCCTTGGTCTGTGCCATGTCATTCCCCGGATTCCGCTGCGCTGCATCCGGGCTACGCTTCTATTCCCACTCCGCCCGAGCCTGGCTCTGACATTCAAGCCCGTCCACGGGCCAGTTGACAGTCTGGCTGAACGCCATCGGATCGACCGCTGGCTCACTGGCTTGGGTTGCTTGTTCGGGTTCGGGGAAGGTGGCGACGTCGATCTCGCCGGCGATGAGTTTGGGGAGGAGGAGGTCGCGTTGGGCGCGGAGGTTGCGGTTACGCATTACGATGTTTCGGATGATTGCAACATAATTGCTAACAAAATCATGGTGTTGTTGCCGCAACTCATGCGGTGGCAACAGCACTGGGTATTCAACCAACACGTTCCAATTCGCCCGTGGCATCTTGGTTCCATTTGATGTCTGTGCGGCGTGAGCCACGAATGCGTCGCTATTGATGGTTGCCAGTGCCGGAACAAAAGCATCCTCACTGTTTAGCCGAATCACGATTGCATCAGAAGAAGAAACCCCGTCCACAGGGGCAACCGCCACCTTATGGAAATAGGGTCGGATTTTCCCGAACAGAATGTCGCCGGCTCGAAAGCGTAGTTTTGAGCTTTGAACATCCGCAGCTTGGCCCCATTCACTGAGAGCGATGGAACGGCGCGGGATATGTTCAAGGCCAACATAAGGCGTGTCCGAACTCACAGCCGTTGGCGCCACGCTGTCGCGTATGTCGCGTACCAGGCTTCCGAGTTTGACAACCTCCCACCCCTCCGGCACCAAGCCCAACTCCGACTCGACCATGCGGGCCTGTTCGTGGCCGGGGAAGCGGAAGCGGACGAACCACTCCTCGTAGAGACGGCGGGCCATTTCTTCGAGGAGGACGATGCGGCGGGTGTTGTTTTCGATCAGGTCGTCGTAGGCGGCGAGGATGGAGGCGATGCGACGCTGTGTGGGTTCAGGCGCGACTGGTGCCATTACCTGGCGGAGTGTGGTTTGAGTTACAAGCGGCTGGGCCGCGCCACCTGCATGGCGGTTCAACTCAAGGAATTGGAGCAGGTATGAAAAATAGCGAACGTCGCCTGACTGGCTACGTGGGCGAGTGACGATCGTGTTATCCGAAGCCCAGAACCGTGTCGGGCAGTAGGCAATCGAGCCGCAATACGCGCCAACCCGGCCAATGATGATTGCGTTTTCATACTTGTATTCATCGCTGCCGCCGATCAAGCCGTTGGAGCCGTATGCCGGGTACTGCCCAGTGCCCCCCGGTTTAATGGCCTTGCCATTGAAGAAGTCAATCAGGTCGCCGAGGGGCCGTGTGTCAAACATACCCACTAGCCCGCCATCCCAAGCAAGGTGGCAACATTTTCGGAAATCCGCTCCTCCAACTCCCTCCCCTCCGCGTTCAGCACCTCCAGTTCCTCGCTCAATGCCTCCAGCCGCTCGGCGAAATCGACGCCGTCGCTGCCTTTGTCGATCACGCCGACATAGCGCCCCGGATTCAGGCTCCAGCCCTGGGCTTCGATTTCGGCGCGGGTCGCCAGGCGGCAGACGCCGGGAATGTCGCGGTAGACGCCATCGGGGAAATGTTCGGCCATGAGCGCGGCGCTGCCGGCGACGGTTTCCGGCACCTCGCCCCGGTAGAGGCGGGCGATGTTGGCGAGGAATTCGATTTGTTCGGGCTGGAAGTCGCGGTGGGCGCGGTCGATCTGGCGGTAGAAGTGGCGGGCGTCGATGAACAGCACCTGGCCCTTGCGCGAGGGTTGGCCCTCACCCCCAGCCCCTCTCCCCGCGGGAGAGGGGAGGTTGCGCTTGCCGTTGTCGAGGAACCAGAGGGTGCAGGGCAGGGTGACGGTGTAGAAGAAGTTGGGGCCGATGGCGACGATGGCGTCCACCGCGCCGGACTGGATCAACTTTTTCCTTATCTCCAGTTCGCTGCCGCGCGCGTCGCCGGCCGAGTTGGCCATGACGAAGCCGGCGCGGCCCCGCTCGTTGAGCGAGGACCAGAACAGGGAAATCCACAGGTAGTTGGCGTTGTCGGTGCTGGGCAGCCCCAAGGGAAAGCGCGGGTCGCCCTTGATGCGATCCTTGTCGACGCCGGAGACGTTGAACCTAGAAAGCTCAGTTGACCGCTCCTTGGCCCTCGTGAGGCCGCATGGGTGCTGGCGTTTGCGCCTCCGGGGACACTCACCCATTGGGTGGCGCCGCTACGCACCCGATTGCACGGTTTTCGGGCTGCCTGGCGGCGTTGCTCCTCCTTGCGGGGCCAGCCCCGCCGCGTCGTCGCGCCTTGCCAGGCAGCCCGAAAACCGCACACTTGGGCGCGTCCAACTGAGCTTTCTAGGTTGAACGGCGGATTGGCCATGACAAAGTCGAATTTCCCGGCGCTCTGGTGCGGGTCTTCGTAGTAGGTGTTGGACTGGCGGATGTCGCCGGAGAGGCCATGCACGGCGAGGTTCATCTTGGCCAGCTTGACCGTGGCTTCGTCCTTTTCGGTGCCGAACACGGTGAGTTCGTCCACCGCGCGTTTGCGGTGGTTTTTCACGAAGCCGGCGCTGTGCACGAACATGCCGCCGGAGCCGCAGGCGGGGTCGAAGATGCGGCCGTGGAAGGGTTCGATGATTTCGACGATGAGCTTGACGATGCTGGTGGGGGTGTAGAACACGCCGCCCTTCTGGCCTTCCTTGAGGGCGAAGTTGCCGAGGAAGTATTCGTAGACCTGGCCGAAGGCGTCGCCCTCGATTTCCACCGGTGCCAGCAGGCGCAGCAGTTCCACCAGTACCCAGTTTTCGATGCGGGTGTAGGCGCGCGGCAGCACGCCCTTGAGGTCTTCGTTCTCGGCTTCGATGGCGCTCATCGCGTCGTTGAGTGCGCGCCCCAGGTTGTCGGCTTCGGCCAGCATGAGCAGGCTGGAGAGGCGCGCCTTCTCGGGCAAATACAGCACACCTTCGGCCTGGTAGTCGTATTTCTCGATGTCTTCTACTGCCGTACCCCATGCCTGGTATTGCTCCTGCACTTCGTGGAAGCGGGAGTCGGCGTAGCGCAGGAAGATCAGCCCGAGCACCGGCGTGGAGAATTCGGAAGGCTTCAGCCCGGTGTTGGCCCAGAGCTTGTCGGCGGCGGCCCAGAGGCGGTTTTCAGTGGTGATGAGGTCGGTGGCCATCTTGCTATGGGTGGCTGTCCATTGCCCCGCCCTGGCGCAGTCGCTCCTTGGCCAGATTCCAATCCACAAACACCGCTTCACCGTTGGCAACCGCCATTTCAGTCTCGCGTAGGGCATCCGCGTGCCAGGCGGGCGATTCGACCCCCTCCGGGCGATGTGAAAGTTCGTCCCAGAACTGTTCGATAAGGCGCAGCTTTTCGATGCGGGAGAGGCTTTCAGTGGCAATCAGCATGGTTTCTTCCTTCGGCGGCCACGACGGCGCGCCGATTCTACCCGTACCGGCCCGCTGCCCCGTCCCTCCAACAACCGCCACTTAGCGCATAGCGCTTTCAGTTAAAATCCGCGCCCATTCTTCGTCGGGAGGCACCTTGGGGTGCCTCGAATTTTTTCATGCGCAACATCCGCAACTTTTCCATCATCGCCCATATTGACCACGGTAAATCCACGCTCGCCGATCGCCTCATCCAGACCTGCGGTGGCTTGGCTGGCCGCGAGATGGAGGCGCAGGTGCTGGATTCGATGGACCTGGAACGGGAGCGCGGCATCACCATCAAGGCGCAGACCGCCGCCCTGCTCTACCAGGCGAAGGACGGCCAGGAATACCAGCTCAACCTGATCGACACCCCTGGCCACGTCGACTTTTCCTACGAGGTCTCCCGCTCGCTGTCGGCCTGCGAAGGCGCGCTGCTGGTGGTGGACGCTTCCCAGGGGGTGGAAGCGCAGACCGTGGCGAACTGCTACACGGCCACCGAACTGGGAGTGGAAGTGTTTCCGGTGCTGAACAAGATCGACCTGCCTTCCGCCGATCCGGAGCGGGTGATCCAGGAAATCGAGGACATCGTCGGCATTCCCGCCGACCACGCGGTGCGCTGCTCGGCCAAGACCGGGCTGGGCATCGAGGACGTGCTGGAAGCCGTCGTCAAATACATCCCACCGCCCAGCGGCGACGAAGCCGCGCCGTTGAAGGCGCTGATCATCGACTCCTGGTTCGACAACTATGTCGGCGTGGTGATGCTGGTGCGGGTGGTGGACGGGGTGTTGAAGCAGAAAGACAAGATTCGCCTGATGGCCACCGGCGCCGATTACCTGGCCGAGAGCGTCGGCGTGTTCACGCCCAAGGCGCTGCCACGCGCCCAGCTTGCCGCCGGGGAGGTGGGCTTCATCACCGCCGGCATCAAGGATCTGAAACATGCCAAGGTGGGCGATACCATCACGCTGGCGACCCGACCCGCCAGCGAGGCGCTGCCCGGTTTCAAGGAAATCAAGCCACAGGTGTTCGCCGGCCTGTATCCGGTGGAGTCGCACGAATACGACAGCCTGCGCGATGCGCTGACCAAGTTGCAGTTGAACGACGCGGCGCTGCGCTTCGAGCCGGAAACCTCACAGGCGCTGGGCTTCGGCTTCCGCTGTGGCTTCCTCGGCCTGCTGCACATGGACATCGTGCAGGAGCGCCTGGAACGCGAGTACGACCAGAGCCTGATTACCACCGCGCCGTCGGTGGAATATCAGGTGGTGATGAAGGACGGCAGCATCATTGAAGTGGAAAACCCCTCGCGCCTGCCCGACTTGTCCAAGGTCGAGGAGATCCGCGAGCCGATCATCACCGCCACCATCCTGGTGCCGGAGGAGTTCCTGGGCAACGTGATGACCCTGTGCAACCTGAAACGTGGCGCCCAGGTGGACATGAAATACCTGGGCCGCCAGGTGATGATCAAGTACGACATCCCGCTCAGCGAAGTGGTGCTCGACTTCTTCGACCGCCTGAAATCGACCTCGCGCGGTTATGCCTCGCTGGATTACGAATTCAAGGAATTCCGCGCCGACGACCTGATCAAATTGGACGTGCTGGTCAACGGCGAAAAAGTCGACGCCCTTGCCCTGATCGTGCACCGTTCCAGCTCGCAATACCGCGGCCGCGAACTGGTCGCGAAAATGCGCGAACTGATCCCGCGGCAGATGTTCGATGTGGCCGTGCAAGCCGCCATCGGCGCCCACATCATCGCCCGCGAAACCGTGAAGGCGCTACGCAAGAACGTGCTCGCCAAGTGCTACGGCGGCGACATCACCCGCAAGAAGAAGTTGCTGGAGAAGCAGAAAGAAGGCAAGAAGCGGATGAAGCAGGTGGGCAACGTCGAGATCCCCCAGGAAGCGTTCCTGGCCATTCTGCAAGTTGGAGAAAAATAAGTGAACTTTGCCTTGATCCTGTTTTCCGCCCTGGCCATCACCGGGACCATCTGGCTGCTGGACCATCTGTTTCTGGCCAAGCGCCGCGCCGCCGAAGCCAAGCTGCCGCTCCTGGTCGAATACTCGAAGAGCTTCTTCCCGGTCATTCTCATCGTGTTCCTGCTGCGTTCCTTCCTGGTGGAGCCGTTCAAGATTCCCTCCGGGTCGATGCTGCCGACCTTGCTGGTCGGCGATTTCATCCTGGTGAACAAGTACCAGTACGGCATTCGCCTGCCGGTGCTCAACAAGAAGATGGTGCAACTGGGCGATCCGCAACCCGGCGACGTGATGGTGTTCCGCTATCCGCGCGACCCGTCGCTGGATTACATCAAGCGGGTGGTGGGTACCCCCGGCGATCGGGTGGAGTACCGCGACAAGCGCTTGATCATCAACGGCAAACCAGCCGACATGGCGCCGAATGGCCAATATGAGTACACCGCCAGCGGCTTCAACATCGTCCAGGGCGATACCTGGCGCGAGCAACTGGGCGCCCATAACCACATCGCCATGACCCAACGCGACATGCCGCCGGTAATGGTGCATCAGGTGGAAGGCGATTTCCCATTCCGCGACCATTGCAGTTACAGCGAAACCGGCTTCAAGTGTGTGGTGCCGGCCGGGTATTACTTCATGATGGGGGACAACCGCGATGCCTCCAACGATTCCCGCTACTGGGGTTTTGTGCCGGACGCCAACATCGTCGGCCGCGCCTTTTTTATCTGGTGGAACTTTGATGATTTCCTGAACTCGTTGAAGTCGTTCACGAAACCGGCACGCATCGGCCACCGCATCGAGTGAGATCAGTGAGGTCAATATGAAACGGCAAACCGGCGTCACCCTGGGCGGCTTGATCTTCTTTCTGCTGCTGTTGAGTCTGGCGGTCTATACCGCCTTTCGCATCCTGCCCGCCTACATGGATTACTGGGTGGTCGGCAGAACCCTGAGTAACCTGGCGGCGCAGCCCGACATTCAGGGCAGCAGCGATGAAAGCATCCGCGCGCAGTTTGCCAAACAACTCAATTTCAACAATGTCACCCTGGTCAGTCCCTCCGACCTGCTGATCGAACACATTCCCGGCGGAGTGCGGCTGTCCAGCGCCATTTCAGCCAAGCGCCCGTTCTTCGGGCCGGTGAGTCTGTGCCTGGATTTCCAGGCCGAAGCCAGTACCGGCGCGGGCCACTGATCCCGGTTTCGCGAGCCATGTCAGCCGCCCGCAAATCTTTGGAGATCCGTCTCGGCCACACCTGGCGCGAACGCCCTCTGCTGACCCAGGCGTTGACCCATCGCAGCCATGGTGCCAGCAACAACGAGCGCCTGGAGTATCTCGGCGACGGCATCCTCAACTGCGTGGTCGGGCTGATGCTCTATCAACGCTTTCCCGAGATGCCGGAAGGCCGTCTATCACGCCTGCGCGCCAACCTGGTCAATCAGGATGCCTTGCACGAAATCGCGCGCGACCTCGACTTGGGGAGCTATCTCCGCCTGGGCGAGGGCGAATTGAAAAGCGGCGGCGCCAGCCGCCCCTCCATCCTCGCTGATGCGCTGGAGTCCCTGTTTGGCGCGGCCTTTCTCGATGGCGGCTTTGAAACCGCGCGGGCGATGATCGAGCGTCTGTTCAACGAACGCATCTGCGCGATCAATCCCCTGGTGCAGGGCAAGGATGCCAAGACCCGCTTGCAGGAATGGCTGCAATCGCGGCATCACGGCCTGCCGCGCTACACCCTGGTCGACACCAGCGGCCAGGCCCATGCGCAGACTTTCCACGTGGAATGCCAGATCGCCGCATTGAAGATCACCACGCTGGGACAGGGTTGCAACCGCAAGACCGCGGAACAGGTGGCGGCGGAAGTGGCGCTGGCGCTTGTCGAGGGGCGAGGGGCAAGGGGCAAGGGGCAAGAATCTTGAACCTTGCCTCGCATCCTTTTAGAACCGGCGTCATCGCCGTCATCGGCCGCCCCAATGTCGGCAAGTCCACCCTGGTCAACGCCCTGGTCGGGGCCAAGGTCAGCATTGTCTCCAGCAAGCCGCAGACCACGCGCCATCGCATTCTCGGGGTGCGCACCGAAGCCGACGCGCAGTTCATCTTCGCCGACACCCCCGGTTTCCAGACCCAGTACAAGAGCGCCCTCAACACCGCGATGAACCGCTCGGTGACGCAAGCGCTGGCGGAAGTGGACGTGGTGGTGTGGCTGGTGGAGGCACGCAAGTTCATGCCCGCCGATCAGCGCATCCTGCCGCTGCTGCCCAAGGGTAAAAACAATGGCAAACCAGTGATCCTGGTGGTCAACAAGATCGACACGGTGGCGGACAAGGCCACGCTGTTCCCCTATCTGGCAATGCTGTCGCAGCAGTACAAGTTCGCCGAAATCGTGCCCCTGAGCGCCGAGAAGCCCAAGGACGCCGAGCGCCTGCCCGCCATCCTCAAGCCCTACCTGCCGGAGGGCGAGCCCTGGTTCGCCGAGGACGACATCACCGACCGCAGTTCCCGCTTCCTCGCCGCCGAGATCGTGCGCGAGAAAGTGTTCCGCCTGACCGGCGACGAAATTCCCTACGCGGTAGCGGTGACCATCGAAGAGTTCAGCGAGGAGCCGAAGCTGTTTCGCATCGGCGCCGTGATCTGGGTGGACCGCGACGCGCACAAGCCGATCCTGCTCGGGCGCGGCGGCGAGCACATCAAGCGCATTGCCACCGAGTCACGCCAGGACATGGAAAAGCTGTTCGACCGCAAGATATTCCTTACCCTGTGGGTGAAGGTAAAAGGCGGCTGGGCGGACGATGCCAGACTGATCAAACAATTCGGGTATGAGTGAGCCAGCCACGCACATGGGCGGACTGTGCGACCGGCGCCCGTACGTAGCGCCGGCATCCTGCCGGCTTTGTTCTTCTGATCCGGCCCACGAGCCGGCAGGGATGCCGGCGCTACAGGATGGCGCGGCGCTGGCATGAGTGAGCGCATCGACGGCGACCCGGCCTTCGTCCTGCATACCCGCCCCTGGCGCGAAACCAGCCTGATCGTTGACATCTTTTCCCGCCATCACGGCCGCCTCGGCCTGGTGGCGCGCGGCGCGCGGCGCGCCGGGGCGGCGCTGAAAACACGCCTGATCCCGTTCCAGCCGCTCACCCTGTCCTGGTTCGGCAAGAGCCAGTTGCGCACCCTGCACGCGGCGGAGTGGCAAGGCGGCGGCCTGATGTTGCGTGGCCATGCCCTGATGTGCGGCTTCTACCTCAACGAACTATTGCTGCGCCTGCTGCCGGAAAGCGACGCCCACGAGGTGCTGTTCGACCACTACACCCTGGCGCTCGCGAACCTGAATGCCCGCCCGGAAGTTGAGCCGGTATTGCGCCAGTTCGAACTCGATCTGCTCTCCGAACTGGGCTATGCGCAATCGCTTGGCCAGCTAGCTGGTGGTGGCGAACTCGACCCCGAGGCGCGCTACGGCTACGAGATTGAAAAAGGCGTCACTCCCGCCAGCCGAGGCGCCCTATACAGTGGCCGCACCCTCCTGGCCCTGGCGGCGGGCGACTTCAGCCAGTCCGTGACGCTAGCCGAAGGTAAAATCCTGATGCGCACCCTGCTTGCCCATTACCTGGGCGACAAACCCCTCGCCACCCGGCAACTCCTCATCGACCTGCAAAAACTATGATCCGCCTCGGCGTCAACATCGACCACATCGCCACCCTGCGCCAGCAGCGGGGCACCCGTTATCCCAGCCCGGTCCAGGCCGCCCTCCTGGCGGAATCCGCCGGCGCCGACCTGATCACCCTGCACCTGCGCGAAGACCGCCGCCACATCCAGGACGCCGATGTGCATATCCTGCGCGGCCTCCTGCAAACCCGGATGAACCTGGAAATGGCGATCACCGACGAAATGCTCGCCATCGCCGTCCAGGTGCGCCCACACGACGCCTGTCTGGTGCCGGAACGGCGGCAGGAACTGACCACCGAGGGCGGCCTTGACGTCGCCGGCCAGTTCGAGCAGGTCAAACATGCCTGCCGCACCCTGGCTGCGGCCGGCGTGCGCGTCTCCCTGTTCATCGACGCCGAGGATCGGCAACTGCAAGCGGCCGTCGAGGCTGGCGCGCCGGTAGTGGAACTCCATACCGGCCGCTTTGCCGATGCCGAAAGCGAAACCGAAGCCGCGCACGAGCTGGAACGCCTCCGCGCGGCGGTGGCGGCCGGCGATGCCCTGGGCCTCTCCGTCAACGCCGGCCACGGCCTGCACTACCACAACGTCCAGGCGGTCGCCGCCCTGCCCGGCATCGAAGAACTCAACATCGGCCACGCCATCGTCGCCCAGGCGCTGTTCGTGGGCTGGGAAAACGCGGTGCGGGAGATGAAACGATTGATGCTGGAGGCGAGGTCGTAGTGGCGTAGGTCGGGCGGGATGGCGACGCCGCACGCGCGAACCGTGCCACGCTCCCCGAATTCTGCCCGGAACCGTCGGCAGGCCTTGCCATCGGCTTCGCGCGGGCTGCAGCCGGGCTACGGTATGGTGCCATTACCAATGAGCGAGGGATCAGGATGTCTGAACGTAGAGCAGTTTGCGGTTCAGTGGCTGTATGAATTCCCAAGTTCTGTTCCACAGCCTGTGGTACGCGGTTGAGTCGTTCCGCCAGCCGCACGCCACAATGCTTGCGATAACCTCAACGCACCAGATTCGATAGCGGAACGTTGGCGGCGTTTCGATCTACCAGGTTCAGGTTTCCGATCAGGCAGGATAGCTCGCTGTCCAGTCGAGTCAGTGCATCCGACGGCATTTTCTCCAACGCATCGACTATCAGCCCGGTCAGCGGGCGCGGCGCGCGCGCGAGGATATCTCTACCTGCTTCAGTCAAGCGTAGCCGCACCACGCGCCGGTCTTCCTCACTCCGAATTCGTTCCACCAGCCCGGCACGAGCCAATTTATCGAGCAGATTACTGGCGGTGGAAACGTGTACCGACAGCGCCTGACTGAGTTGTGAAACGGTGATGTCCGGTGCGTCGGCAATGCTCGCCAGCACCCAGACCTGTGCGCCACTGATGCCGCAAGCAGCCTCCAGCGCCTGGGAATGTTGACGCACGGCACCAATGATGATGCGGAATTTTTGTAGGGTTTCGAGTACCAACGGGTTGGTCATGCAACGGGTCCGGTGAAATCTGAAGGAATGGCAGGGCGATTCGGAAACATCGTAATGGGTATCCGCGATTCGCAGAAACGATAATATGATATTATGCAAAACAATTTTGCAATATAAAACTTGTTGGAATAACGTTGTTCTGGTGAATGCGTTTTTTCATGCTCGATTACTACCAAGGAGGAAAGCCATGACGACTTATCGCTACATCATTTTGTTTGTCGCGCTGGGACTGTTGAGCGCCTGTGGGGAAAGCGAGCAGGAACCGGCCGCGACGGTGCCGGAGGGCGTCCTCGAAGACTCGCTTTCGGCCGAAACACCGGCGCCTGCTGTTGCAACAGAGGACGCGCAAAGCGTCGGTGGTGTCGATGCCGCGGCTTTCTATGCCAGCCGTTGCGCGAGTTGCCATGGCAAGAATCGTGAAGGTGTGTTCGGCAACCCGAGCCTTGTCGCGCTGACCCAAGCGGACATTCAAATCAAACTGGAGATCTATCGATCTGGCGGCAGCGTGGGGCCGAAGTCGGCGGTCATGACGCCCATGGTCCGCAATCTGAGCGATGCCGATATCGAAGCGCTCGCCGCGCATCTGGGGTCTTGAGCGGCGATTTAGACGGCATGGCTCTTCAATCCCACATTAATCACGCCCAATCGGCAAGGTCCCCGCTCGGTATCCTGTTATTCGGTGAATTGCTGGCGGACTGTTTTCCTGAACAGGAGGTCATCGGCGGCGCGCCTTTCAATGTCGCCCGCCACCTGCTTGGCTTGGGACGCCATGCCGGGCTTGATCCGGTGCTGGTGACGCGCATCGGAAAGGATGAGCGTGGCACACGTCTGCTGGAGGCTGTTCAGGCAGCCGGATTGGCGATCGAAGGCGTGCAGCAAGATTTGCTGCGGCCGAGTGGACAGGTTCGCATCACGCTGGATGCAAAAACCGGTGGGCATGGCTTCGACATTGCGCCCGACCAGGCCTGGGATTTCATTCATGCCGACATGGCGCGCTTGATCGGCCTGTTGTGCCGGCCGCAGTGGATTTATTTCGGCACACTGGCGCAGCGGGGCGCATCCCGTAGAGCGTTACGCGAGTTGTTGCAGGCTACCCAGGCGCTTGGCTTTCTCGACCTCAATCTGCGCGACCCCTGGGTGCGCAAGGAGGTGCTGCGCTGGTCGCTGGGCAAGGCTGAAGTCGTCAAGCTGAATGAAGAGGAACTGCGCCGCATCACCCCTATGCTGGGGCTGACCGCCGCCACGCCGAGAGAATTGGGTGAGTGGCTGATCAGCACTTTCGGCCTGCGCCAGCTATTGGTCACGGAAGGTGATAAAGGCGCTTGGCTGCTGGATGCGGACAATCATTTGTTCCGGACCCAAACGCTGGGCGCGCCCATCAAAGTGGTGGATAGCGTCGGCGCCGGGGATGCGTTCTCCGCCGTTTTTCTGCTCGGCCAATTGCTGGAATGGCCAATCGAACAGACGCTGGATAGAGCGCATCGATTCGCGGGTGAAATTTGCCGACTGCGTGGCGCAATACCGGAAAACGATGATTTCTACCTTCCTTTCATCGCGGAATGGCAACTTGAAGGGGAGAAAATCAGATGAATCCACTCAACATCCTGCTGCTCAGTGTGCATGGCCTGATTCGCGGCCATGATCTGGAACTCGGCCGAGACGCCGATACCGGCGGCCAGACCCTTTATGTGGTGGAGCTGGCGCGGGCGTTGGCGGAACTGCCTGAAGTTGCGCGGGTGGATTTGATGACCCGGCGCGTGGCGGACCCGCAAGTCTCCAGCGACTACGCCGTGCCGATCGAACAACTCGGCCCCAAGGCGCGCATCGTGCGCATCGATGCCGGCCCGGAGGGCTACATCCGCAAGGAAGAGCTCTGGGATCATCTGGATTCCTTCGCCGACAACGCGCTGGCCTTCCTGCGCGCCGAAAAACTGAACCCGGACATCGTGCACAGCCATTACGCCGATGCCGGTTACGTCGGCGTGCGTCTGGCCAATCTGCTCGGCGTGCCGCTGGTGCATACCGGCCATTCGCTGGGCCGGGTCAAGCGTCGCCGCTTGATCGCTTCCGGCCTGAAGCGTGACGCGATCGAAACCCGCTATCACATGGCGCGGCGCATCGAGGCGGAAGAACTCACGTTAGGCTCGGCGTCGCTGGTGATTGCCTCGACCGGCAACGAGATCGAGGAACAGTACGGCCTGTACGATCACTATCAACCCGAACAGATGCGGGTGATCCCGCCGGGCACCGATCTGAAGCGCTTCATGCCGCCGGATGGCCACGAACAGCGCGCCCCCATTGCCGCCGATCTGGCCCGTTTTCTCAACGATCCCGCCAAACCAATGATACTGGCGTTGTCACGTCCGGATGAGCGCAAGAACATCGCCACGCTGGTGCAGGCCTATGGCGAGTCTGCGGAACTTCAGTCGCTGGCCAACCTGATCGTGGTGGCCGGCAATCGCGACGACATCCGCGATCTGGACAGCGGCGCGCAGACCGTGCTGGGCGACCTGTTGCTGGACATCGACCGCTACGATCTGTACGGCAAGGTGGCCTACCCTAAACATCACCGGCGCGAGGAAGTGCCTGAGATGTATCGTTTGGCGGCGGCGTCCGGTGGTGTTTTCGTCAATCCGGCCTTGACCGAGCCGTTCGGGCTGACGTTGATCGAGGCGGCGGCCAGCGGCCTGCCGATTGTCGCCACTTCCGACGGCGGGCCGCGCGACATCATCGGCAACTGCCATAACGGCTACCTGATCGACCCGCTCAGCGCCGAGGACATCACCACGGCGCTGTTGGAAACGCTCAACGACCCGGAGCAGTGGACCGCGCTGGCGCGCGCCGGACTGCAAGGCGTGCAGCGGCATTACGCCTGGCGGGCGCATGCGGAATCCTATCTGGCGGCGGTGAAGCCGCTGCTCGAACAGGACAGCCCGGCGCGCATCCCGCCGCCCAGACGTTCCATGCTGTACCACGATCGGGCAATCTTCACCGACCTGGACCAGAATCTGCTCGGCGATCCAGAGTCGTTGGCGGAATTCATCAAGGAAGTACGCTCGCGCCGCAAATGCGCCAGCTTCGGCATCGCCACCGGACGCTCGCTGGAATCGGCGCTGAAGGTGATGCGCCGCCACGCCATTCCGATGCCGGATGTGCTGATCACCAGCCTCGGCTCGGCGATCCACTTCGCCCCGGAATACGCGGTCGACCAGGCCTGGTCGCGCCATATCGACCATCTCTGGACGCCGATGCGGGTGCGCGCGATCCTCGACGAGCTGCCCGGCCTGCAACGCCAGCCCAAGGCGGAACAGGGCCGGTTCAAGATCAGCTATTACATCGACCCCGGCATCGCGCCGTCGCTGGAGGAAATCAACCGCCTGCTGCATCAGGCCGACCAGACCGTCAACGTCACGCTGTCATTCGGCCAATACCTCGACGTGTTGCCGATCCGCGCATCCAAGGGCTTCGCGGTGCGCTGGTTTGCCGATCAGTGGGGCGTGCCGCTGGAACAGATATTGGTTGCCGGCGGCTCAGGTTCCGACGAGGACATGATGCGCGGCAACACCCTGGCGGTGGTGGTGGCCAACCGCCACAACGATGAACTGCGCGCGCTGGCCGAGGTGGAACGCATCTACTTTGCCCAGGCCGGCTATGCGCGCGGCATCCTGGAAGCCATCGAGTATTACGATTTCTATCGCGCCTGCCGGGTGCCGCCGAGGCCGATGTAAATGGACCCGCTCATCCTGCTCGCCACCGATCTGGATCGCACCCTGCTGCCGAACGGCGCGCAGCCCGAATCGCCGTTGGCGCGGCCGCTGTTCAAGCGTCTGGTGGCGCGACCGGAGATCCGCCTGGCCTATGTCAGCGGCCGGCATCCGGCGCTGGTGGAAGCGGCCATCGCCGAATACGCGCTGCCGCGTCCGGCGTTCGTCATCGCCGATGTCGGCGCCAGCATTTACGCCATCGACGCCGATGCCTGGCAGCCGCGCCAGGACTGGCTTGACGCCATCGCGCCCGACTGGAACGGCCACGAGCGCGCGGATCTGGCCGCGCTGTTGCGAGATATAGCCGATTTGACCATGCAGGAAACCGCCAAACAGGGCGTGTTCAAACTGAGTTACTACGCCGCGCCGCTGGAAAACCCGGCCGATTTGCTGAACCGGGTGCGCGACCGCCTGGCGCCCAGTGGCGCCGAGGTCAATCTGATCTGGAGCGTCGACGAAACCACGGCAACCGGCCTGCTCGACATCCTGCCCGCCAGCGCCAGCAAGCTGCATGCGCTGGAATTCCTGCGCGCCAGGCTCGGCATTGAGTTGCAACAGACCTTGTTCGCCGGCGACAGCGGCAACGACATGGAAGTGCTGGTCAGCAACATCCCGGCGGTACTGGTGGCCAACGCGCAAGACGCGGTACGCGCCGAAGCCGCGGCGCGGGCCAACCCGGCTGCACTGTATCTCGCCGGCGGCGGCCTGTTCGGCATGAACGGCAACTACAGCGCCGGCATCCTGGAAGGGCTGGTGCATTTCATCCCGGAAACTCGCGCCTGGCTGGTCCCCGCGACGCTGCAAACGCTATTCTGAACAGCGAAGGAGAACCTGCACATGTATGAGCAAGCCTCGCATTCCCTGCTCAACGAAATCCTGATCGAGCTGAAACCGGAGATCGGCCAACAACGCCTGCGGCATTTCTATACCCGGCTCGGGGCCAACTTCTACGCCATCCATACGCTGTTCAAGCTGCTTTACGGCGAACGCGACGATTTCAAGGCGCAGATGGTCAGCCTGGTCGATACGCTGGCCTTCCGTTACATGGAACGCACCCCGGCACTGCGCAAATCCGATCTGGCGCGGGAACGCGACTACAACTGGTTCCTCAGCCAGAAGTGGGTCGGCATGGCCTTGTACTGCGACCGTTTCGCCGACGACCTGAAAGGCCTGCGCGACAACCTGCCCTACTTGCAGGAACTCGGCATCAATCTGCTGCATGTCATGCCGATGCTGGACTGCCCGCCGGAACACAGCGACGGCGGTTACGCGGTGCGCGATTTCTTCAAGATCGACGCGCGCTTCGGCACCAACGCCGATCTCGAAGCGCTGGCCGCCACGCTGAAGCGGCGCGACATGCTGCTGGCGCTCGACGTGGTGGTCAACCACACCTCGAACGAGCACGAATGGGCGCAACGCGCGCGCCAAGGCGAACAGAAATACCAGGATTACTACTACGTCTTCGACGACCGCGAGATCCCCGATATCTACGAAGCCACCATGCCGGAAATCTTTCCGGCCACCGCCCCCGGCAACTTCACCTGGGACGCGGAGATGGGCAAGTGGGTGATGACGGTGTTCAACACCTACCAATGGGATCTGAACTATCGCAACCCGGCGGTATTGATCGAAATGATCGACATCATCCTGTACTGGGCCAACCAGGGCGCCGACATCCTGCGTCTGGACGCGGTGGCGTTCCTGTGGAAGAAGATGGGCAGCGCCTGCCAGAACGAGCGCGAGGCGCACCTGCTGTTGCAGTTGATGAAGGATTGCTGCCAGGTCACCGCGCCCGGCGTGCTGTTCATCGCCGAGGCGATCGTCGCGCCGAGCGAAATCTCCAAATACTTCGGCGAGGACGCGATCAACGCCAAGGAGTGCGAGATCGCCTACAACGCGACGCTGATGGCGCTGTTGTGGGACGCGGTGGCGACCAAGAACGCGGTGCTGCTGAACCAGGGCATCCACCACCTGCCGGCCAAACTGGAACGTGCGACCTGGCTCAACTACGCGCGCTGCCACGACGACATCGGCCTCGGCTTCGACGATGCCGACATTAGCCGCGCCGGTTACGACCCGGCCCCGCATCGACGCTTCATTCTCGACTACTACACCGGGCGTTTTCCGGATTCACCCGCGCGCGGCCTGCCGTTCGGCGAAAACGCCAAGACCGGCGATGCGCGCATTTCCGGCTCGTTAGCCTCGCTGGTCGGGCTGGAATCGGCGCTGGAAAGCCGTGACGCCGAGGCGATCGACGCGGCGATCAAGACCATCCTGCTGCTGCACAGCGTGATTCTGTCGTTCGGCGGCCTGCCGCTGCTTTATTACGGTGACGAAATCGGCACCCTGAACAGCCTGGAATATCTCGCCGACCCAAGCAAGGCGGCCGACTCGCGCTGGATGCATCGTTCCAGCCTGGACTGGAACAAGGCGGAAAAACACCGCCTGGCCGGCAGCGTCGAGCAGCGCATCTTCAGCGCGCTGAAAAGGATGATCGCACTGCGCAAGGAGACTTCGGCGTTCGCGGATTTCGACAACCGCCAATTGCTGGCGTTGGATAACCCGCATCTGCTGGCATTCAGCCGCTGCGATCCGCTCAACAGCCGCAAGTGCGTGCTGGTCATCGGCAATTTCAACAACGCCGAACAAGGCTTGCCTATCGAGGCATTGACGCCGCACGGCTTCTTTCTCGGCGGCGGCATGAAGGACCTGTGCAGCGGCGGCGGCATCGAGCCGGTCGACGACGCGCTAGTCATCCCCCCCCTGGCCTGTTTGTGGTTGACGGAATAAATATGAACATCAGCAACTATTTCATCAACGACCCCGCCGCCTGGATCGTGCTGGCGCATACCGGCTTGCGCATCGGCGTGATACTCGCCATCGCCTGGGTCATGCTGGCCTTGTCGCGCAATCTGATTCCCATGTTGCGGCGGCAGTTGCAAAAGCAGACCGACGACCCTGAGCAGCACAAACGTCTGGAAACCCTCGGCCGGGTGTTTCGCTACGCGGCCGCGGTGATCATCACGCTGATCACCGGCATGCTGGTGCTGTCGGAGATCGGCATCTCCATCGCTCCCATCCTGGCTTCCGCCGGGGTCATCGGCATCGCCATCGGCTTCGGTGCGCAGAGTCTGATCAAGGACTACTTCAACGGTTTTTTTCTGCTCATCGAAAACCAGGTGCACCAGGGTGATGTGGTCACCATCGCCGAGCTCGGTGGTTTCGTCGAGGAAGTCACACTGCGTTACATCCGCCTGCGCGACTACGAGGGCACGGTGCATTTCGTGCCCAACGGAGCGATCACCACGGTGTCGAACCGCAGCCGCGGTTTTGCGTTCGCGCTGGTCGATATCGGCGTCGCCTACCGCGAGGACGTCGAACAGGTGTTTCAGGTGATCCGCGAGGTCGCGGCGGAAATCCGCGCCGATGCGGACCTCGGCCCGCTGATCCTCGACGACCTCGACCTGGCCGGCGTCGATGCCTGGGCCGATTCGGCGGTGATGATCCGCTTCCGCATCAAGGTGCGGCCGTTGCAGCAATGGACGGTGAAGCGCGCCTTCCTGCTGCGGCTGAAGAATGAATTCGACCGCCTCGGCATCGAAATCCCCTACCCGCATCTGACGATTTATGCCGGCCAGGACAAGGATGGCGGCGCGCCGCCGCTGCATCTGCTGAATCAACGCCGCGCGGCGGGCAAGCAATTTTCAACTCACGATGAAACGACCGGCCATGACCAATAAAACACTGGCACTGTTGCTTGCCGCGTTGCTGTTGAGCGGCTGCGCCTATCACGGACCGGATGCCCTGCGCATGACCCGGCCGGAATACAACGTGGTGATCCAGCAGACCAACGACCAGGAACTGCTGCTGAATCTGGTGCGCCTGAAGTATCGCGACACGCCGTACTTCCTGAGTGTCGAGAAAGTCGCCTCCAGCCTGGAATTCAGCCGTGGCCTGTCAGCCAGCGCGGCATTCCCGGAAAGCGCGGACAACAGCTTCGGCCTGGCCGGCACGATCGGCTTCGCGGAAAAGCCCACCTTGTTTTATTCGCCGCTGGAGGGCGAGAAATTCGTCCGTCAGATGATGACGCCGCTGCCGTTGGATACGCTGATCCTGCTGGCGAATTCCGGTTGGTCGGTGGAACGTGTGTTCGCGGTCACGCTGCAGGCGATGAACGGCATCAAGAACGCGCCGACCGCGTCCGGCCCGACGCCATCGCGCGAGCCCGAGTTCCGCGACTTCCGCGCCGCGCTGAGACATCTGCGTGCGCTGCAAGTGCGCAAACGGGTCGAATTGGGGCGCTCACCGGAAGGCGCCGGCCTGGCGCTGCGCTTCGATCGCACAGCCTCCAGCGACCCGGATGCCGTCGCATTCCGGCAGATGTTAAAACTGGACCCGAGCCTCGACCACTATCGTTTGACGCCCGGCCTCAGCGGCAGCGGCGGCGACAGCATCACCGTCGCCACGCGCTCGCTGATCGGCACCATGAATTACCTGTCGCAAGGTGTCGAACCGCCGCCGATCGACCTGGCCGCCGGGCGAGTCACTCACACGCTGGACAATGCCAATCAGGCCTTCGACTGGCAGCAGATGCTGACCGGCATCTTCCGTGTTCATCCCAGCGCGGAAAAGCCCGACAACGCAGCCGTGGCAGTGCGCTATCGCAATGCCTGGTTCCAGATACTCGACAACGACCTCGACACCAAGGCCACCTTCTCCCTGCTTTCCCAGTTGCTCGCGCTGCAGGGCGGCATGACGCCAGGACAGGGCGCGGCGATCAGTTACTCGATCAGTCGCTAGCCGCTCCCCGCTGCCCGGCGGGTGTGGATCGGCCCCAAATGTTCATCAATGCCGTGGAGCTTAAATGGAGCAATCCCGTGCAGGAAACACAGAAATACAAAGCCTATTCCCTCAATAACTTCCGCGACATTCCGCAAATGGCGGCAGTTTCGGAAGCGCTGAAATTCGACATCGAAGTGGTCGGCCATGTGCTGCCGTTCAAGACCAACAATTTCGTCGTCGATCATCTGATCGACTGGGAGAACGTGCCGCTTGACCCGCTGTTCGTGCTCACCTTTCCGCAGCGCGACATGCTGCTGCCGCATCACTACGATGAAATCGCCGGGCTGATCCGCGCCGGTGCCGACAGCGCCGCGATCAAGACCGCCGCCAACCGCATCCGGCTGCAACTGAACCCGCATCCGGCCGGGCAAGTCAGCCACAACATTCCCTCGCTGGAAGGCGAACAGCTCGACGGCATGCAGCACAAATACCGCGAAACCGTGCTGTTCTTCCCCAGCCAGGGCCAGACTTGCCATGCCTATTGCAGCTTCTGTTTTCGCTGGCCGCAGTTCGTCGGCTTGTCCGATCTGAAGTTCGCCAGCCGCGAGGTGGATAGGCTGATCGCCTATCTGCAGGCGAATCCGCAGGTCACCGACGTGCTGTTTACTGGTGGCGACCCGTTGATCATGTCGGCGCGCAATCTGGCGCTATACATCGAACCCCTGCTGGAGGCCGATCTGCCCAACCTGCGCCGCATCCGCATCGGCAGCAAAGCGCTCAGCTTCTGGCCTTATCGTTTCCTCGGTGGCAACGACATCGAAGACGACAGTGATAACGACAGCGAAGACCTGCTGGCGCTGTTCAGGAAAGTGAGCGAAAGCGGCAAACACCTCGCCTTCATGGCGCACTTCAACCACCCGCGCGAACTGGCGCCGGAGCCGGTACAGCGGGCGATTCTTCGAATTCGCCAGACCGGCGCGGTGATCCGCACGCAATCGCCGTTGCTGCGCCATATCAACGACGAACCGGCCGTCTGGATCGAAATGTGGAATCGGCAGGTGGATCTGGGTTGTATTCCCTATTACATGTTCATCGCCCGCGATACCGGCGCGCAGCACTTTTTCAGCGTGCCGCTGGTGCGCGCCTGGGAAATCTTCCGCGAAGCCTATCAGCACGTCGGCGGCCTCTGCCGCACGGTTCGCGGCCCCAGCATGTCGGCCAACCCCGGCAAGGTGCAGGTGCTCGGCGTCAGCGAGGTGAATGGCGAGAAGGTGATCCAGTTGCGCTTCATCCAGGGCCGCAATCCAGACTGGGTGCATCGCCCATTTCTCGCCCGCTATGACGAAAGCGCGACCTGGCTGAGTGAACTCAAACCGGCGTTCGGGGAGGCGCACTTCTTCTTCCAGGATGAACTCGAACAGTTCTACCGGGAAAACCTCTCGACAGGCCATCCGGAAGACTACGAATAAACCCGGAGAATTTGAATCGAGGTGCATGTGCGAGCTTGATTATCGGCCGCCTGAGCGTTTCTCCGGAATCAGCTTCGCGAGCAAATCCGTGGCGTCCATCGGCATCAGGAAGACGATGGTGGTGGTCTTGTCGGTGGCGATGTTGGCAGCGTCTGCAGGTAGCGTAATTGCATCGCCTGGGGTGATTGCGCCAACACTTGCGCGGCTTGCAACAGTTTCTCGGATGCCTGCATCTCACCCTCGGCATGGTGTTGCCGGTGGCGTAAATCCGCACAAATCTGGCGGCGCAACCCGAAGGTTTTGCATGGCAGCAAGCGCGAAACTGCCGCGCTTGCTGCCATGCCTGATGGTATCGCCCTTGCGCCGCGTCAAGGGTGCGCTTCGCCAGGCTGCAAAGGGCCGCATCCTGCCCTTGACCCGGCTCCAGGGCTTGCCTTGGCCACATCGCTCAAGCACTTTTCGGGCAAGCGAAACCTCGCCGCCAGATTTGCGCGGATTTTGGCCGCCATCAACAAGAACTCAACATCGGCCACGGCCATCGTCGCCCAGGCGCTGTTCGTGGGCTGGGAAAACGCAGTGCGGGAGATGAAACGATTGATGCTGGAGGCGAGGACGTAGGATGGGGTTACCGAAGGGTAGGGGCTTCATCGGAGCGATAGCGAACCGCAGCAATCAACGCCAGCGTGGGCGATGTGGTTCGGCCCGCGAGCGGGCCTCCTACGCCTCCCCCTTCATCAGGCTGAAGCAAACCTCGCCTTCCCGGTTGCTGCTCAGTTCCAGCCGGTAACCCAGGCTTGCGGCTTGCTTGGTGGCCTGATACAGGCCGATGCCGAGGCCGTCATAGGTCGACACCGGGGCGTGGAACAACTTGTCTTTGACTTCAGGCGGCACGGCTTCGCCGGAATCGCACACCGTCAGGCAAGGCGTGGGCTGCGTTTCCAGTTCGACCCGGACCGCCACATCCGGCTGCCCCACGCGCTTGCGCAGCGCGTTCTGCACCAGGTTGTCGGCGACGCTGTCGAACAATTCCTGTGGCAGCCAGACCGTGGCATTGGGCTCGTCCATGTTGAAACGCAATTCTTCGCGCGCATAACGCGCCTTCAATATCCGCCACCATTCGCGCGCCTGAATCTGATTGGTGTCGAGTGCCTTTTCTGGCGCTTTCAGCTTGTCCAGGGTGATTTCCAGGCGTTTCGCCATTTGCGGCAACTGCCGCTGCATCAGGCTTTGCAGCGACATGGCCTGCTCGGGCAGGCTGTGCTCGGCGGCGGAACAGAGCGTTTTCAGCGATTGCAGAAGGTTCTTCACGTCATGGGTCAGGCGCGATCCGGTTTCGAAAATCGCCTGGGTATAAGCATTGGCGCGCATGGCACGCTCGCGCGTCTTGGCCGCGTAGAAGTAGCCGATGATCTCGGTCAACAAGCGCAAATGCAGGGCAAAAGCGGGATTGACCTGCGTTTCCGTATAGAACGTCACCTCCACTTCCAGGTGGGTGAACGAAGTGGCATACCGGCTCTTTTGCCCCAAAGAACCGTTGCAATCCGGTGTCCGCCAGGTGACTCCGGTGGACCAGGGTAGATGGGTAAACCCCGCCATTGCGCTACGCAGGAAAACATCCGGCTCGGGCTGTTGTTCGGCGGCATCGGATAGCTGCTTCAACCACTCTTCCAGCGGCAGCCCGAGAGACAGCACGTAGCGGGAAAACAGGTTGCGCAGGCCGGATGATCCGCCACGCGGTTGCCACAACCAGGCGAATATCAGCAAGGTCGCGGCGAGGGTACTCGTACTGAGGAGCAGGCTACTGGCGTAATCGCTCTGGCGGAGATGCATGGCGACATAACTGCCCAAAGCCAGCACCCCGATGATTAGCACGAACATGAGGGCGTATAGCAAATCCACGGCCAAGCCGCCCCGGCTGAGACGGGGGGAAGGAAACAGCGCCGCCGCCAGCGGCAGCAGGAGCAGGCCGTCACGCCAAAAGACAACCTGGCTGACTTGGCGCACCGGCAGCCCATAACACTGCGGCAGCAACCAGACGAACAGCAGCAGCAGCAGGTAGAGCACCGCCGACCATAAGCCGAGCCGTTCGCGCACGGACGGCAGCGTGACCGCCACCGCACCCAGCAGACCGGCCAGCATCACGCACCAGAGCGCGGCCACCCAGACGTTATGCAGCCCCGCCAGAGAGGCGCCCACCAGCAACACCCCGAGGGTGCGATGCCAGGGCAAGCGTTGCTGGCCACTGAAAAACGGTTGCCAGAGAAGGAATGCGCCGTAATGCGCCAACACCACGGCCTGCCCCCACAAGTCATCCTGTCCCCAGACAAACGCGGCATGTAGAAGCAGCAACATCAGGGCCAGGATTCGGTTGCCATAGTGCTGCAAACGCAATGGCGCCATATCGGTGATGACTTGCGGGGATTCGCTGAGGAAAGGCGTGTTCGCGCTGGACATGGCGAAGGTTATCGGCCAATTGCAAACAAAGTTGAGCGGGGATGAATGCGATAAACTGCCGGCCATTCCCGCTGGGCCATCGGGTTCAGACTGACAGGCCTGTCGAAGCTTCGCCAGAGTCTCCCCGAAGAATGACTCCAATCGATTGATTTTAATCGCATCACATCAAGGCCCGTTTATTGCATGCAAGCGTACCGGCATGAAAACCACCGCTAATCCGGAAAACGCCAGCCGCCCCTGGGTCCAGGATGCGGCACGTCATTCTCCCCGCCCACTGCCCATGATGCGTGAACCGCGCGGCTTTACCCTGATTGAACTCGCCATCGTGCTGGTGGTGATCGGCCTGCTGCTGGGGGGCGTGCTGAAAGGCCAGGAATTGATCGAGAGCGCCCGCGCGCGCAACATTATTTCGCAACTCGATAGCATCAAGGCCGCCTATTACGCTTTTCAGGACAAATACCGCGCCGCCCCCGGCGATTACCCGGGCAGCCTGGCGTATGCCAATCTTTCCGGCATCACTTCACCCCAAGTGGGCGGTAATGGCGATGGCGTGGTCCGCGACACCCCGCAAGCGCGGGAAAGCCTATTGTTATGGGTACACCTCTCGCACGCCAATCTGATCGCCGGCAACTACCGCGCCGAGGGCAGCTTGCCCGACCGCAACGGCGAATGGCCGCGCAACCCTTACAACGCCAATCTGCAGCTCCAGTATGACAACCAGTTCGCCAACGCCGGGGCCTCACCTCGACTCAATCTGAAAACCGGCAACCTGATACCCGCCAAAGTGCTGGCGGATATCGACCGCAAGATCGACGACGGCCGTGCCGACAGCGGTCAGTTTCGTTTCAGCAATTATGACGGTGGCGGCGGTTCGCCCTCGGCACAACGCTGCTATGACGCCAGTACCGGCCTCTGGCGCGCCGCTGATAATGATCCTAATTGCGGGGCGGCAGCGCTGTTCTGAGTGGTCTATCGGGCGCTACATTTTTTGTGGCTGATTACCGCGCCAATCCGGCTCTCTACTCTGACGCCGCGATGGCGATGCGCTGGCGATCAGCGAACTCTTCCGAAGATTGGATGCCGCGCATTTTCAGGGTGTGGTTGCGCACCGCGACTTCGACCAGAACCGCCAGGTTGCGGCCGACGGCGACCGGGATTCGCACTTCCGCGACTTCGATGCCGAGGATGACGCGGCTGCCGGCGGCCATGTTGAGACGGTCGATTTCCTGCCACGGGTTTTTCCCGGTGTCGGCCGGACTCAGATGAATGATGAGTTTGAGGTTTTTCTTGTGTTTGACGGCGGTTTCGCCAAACAGGCGGCGGATGTTGAGCACGCCCAGGCCGCGGACTTCCATGAAGTCCTGCAACAGCACGGGGCAGCGGCCTTCCAGGGTATCGGGCGAGACGGCGAATACTTCCAGGACATCGTCCGCCACCAGGCGGTGGCCGCGCGAGATCAATTCCAGCGCCAGTTCGCTCTTGCCCACGGCGGGGTCGCCGGTGATCAATACGCCGACCCCGGAGACTTCCAGAAACACGCCATGCATGATCGTGGAGGGCGCCAACGCTTGGGCCATGATGTGCGACAACAGGCGCATCAGGGCCGGGCTTTGCTCGGTCGAGGTGAACAAAGGGGTGGCGCTGCGCTCGGCGGCGGCGATCATGCCATCTGGCACCGACTCGCCATTGGCGACCACCAGGGCGGCCAGCTCAGTGGAGAACAGGTTGGTGATGGAGAGCGCCAGGTCCGAGGGCGAGAGGCCGCGCAGGTAGTCCATTTCGGCACAACCCATGACCTGAACGCGGTTGGGATGGACGTAATTCAGATGCCCCATCAGGGCCAGCGTGGGTTTCTGGATGGTGTCCGAGTCGAGAACCTTGGCGCCGCCACTGCGGCCGGCGACCCAGGACAGTTGCAAGCGCTCCCCGGCCTGGCGAAATAGCTCCGCGACCGTGATGGGGTGCGGGGTGATGGGTTCGTTCAGGGTGTCCATTCGGTAATCAGGCGATGCAGGGTGGTGGCGTCGGGGGCGGCACGCAGACGGGCGCGGAAAGTTTCGTCCGAGAACATGGCGGCCAGCTCGCCAAGGATCTGCAAATGCACATCGGCGGCGGCGGCGGGGGCGAGCAACACGAACACCAGATCGACCGGTTGGCCATCGGGCGCATCGAAATCGATGGAGGTTTTCAGACGGAGAAAAGCACAGGCGGCTTCTTTCAGGTGCTTGATGCGGCCATGAGGGATGGCGATGCCGTAGCCGAGCGCCGTGGAGCCGAGTTTCTCGCGCGCGAACAGGCTTTCGAATACCTCGCTGGCGGTAACGCCCTGGCTGGCCTGAACAAGCTGGGCGGCTTGTTCGAACAGGCGCTTTTTGCTGGTCGTTTCGCACTCGGCCTGAACATTGGCGAGCGTGAGCAGGGGGGCTATCAAGTTCATTTCTAGGCCTTGAAAAGGCGCCGACGGATGAAAACGGTTACTGCGATAGGCGCACGGAACATCGCGGCTGGCTTAGGCCAGGTTGCCGAAGGCCACCGGAAACCTGGAGGGCCCAGGGTGCGATAAAGCCGCAATCCGACCTGCGGCGAGGTTCCCATTTTTCATTCCGTCGGAGGTTTATTCGGCTTCTGCTTCGCTACTCTGGCCTTTGACGCCACCGGACTCGCGATGCACGTTGCCGGCTTTTTCCTTGTGCTTGACGATTTGACGATCGAGCTTGTCGGTTAGCGCGTCGAGGGCGGCATACATGTCGGCGTCGATGGATTCCACATAGATGTCGCGGCCGGGCACATGCACGTTGGCTTCCGCTTTGTGCTGGAGTTTATCCACCGAAAGAATGACGGAAACGTCGATCACCTGGTCGAAATGCCGGGTGACGCGGCCCATCTTGTCTTCCACATAACCCCGAATGGCGGGGGTCACATCCAGGCGATGGCCGGTGATGGTGAGGTTCATTGACTGCTCCTTTTCTGGTTTGTGGGTGATTTTGCGCAGGTCACATCGACTTGCGCTGGTTGGCGGGAGGAATGTTAAGCAACTCCCGATATTTGGCGACGGTACGCCGGGCGACAACAAAGCCCTGTTTGCCCAGCAGCTCGGACAGGGCGTTGTCCGAGAGTGGATTGGCGCGATTCTCCGCGTCGATGAACTGTTTGAGCAGCGCGCGCATGGCGGTGCTGGAGGCGGCGCCGCCTTCCTCGGTGGCCAGCGAGCTGCCAAAGAAATACTTGAATTCGAAGAGCCCGCGCGGGGTCATCATGAACTTCTGGGTGGTCACGCGCGAGATGGTGGATTCATGCAGTTCCACAGTATCGGCAATTTCCTTGAGGGTGAGTGGGCGCATGGCCACCGCGCCGTGTTCGAAGAACATGCGCTGGCGGTCGACGATGGCCTGCGAGACTTTCAGGATGGTTTCGAACCGCTGCTGCACGTTCTTGATCAGCCAGCGAGCTTCCTGCAACTGGGTGGACAGTGAGGCGCCGCCCTCGCGGTTGTTGCGCAGTATGCCGGCATACATTTCATTGATGCGCAGTTTGGGCATGGCGCTCGGGTTGAGGTTGACCACCCACAATCCCTTCACTTTTTTCACGAACACATCTGGCACCACATAGCGTGTATCCGTCTGGGTATAAACGGCGCCCGGGCGCGGCTCCAGCGAAGTGATGAGCTGGCGCAACTGCATGAAGTCGTGGTCGTCGAGCTCGAGCAGCTTCTTCAGCTTGCCGTATTCGCGGTCGGCCAGCAGGGTGAGATGTTCGCGCACCAGGGTTTTCGCGGCTTCGAGGTGGGGCGTGTTTTTCGGAAAGGCGTTCAGTTGCAGCCATAGGCACTCACCCAGATCACGCGCACCGACGCCGACGGGATCGAAGCTTTGCAGCAGGCCGAGCGCGGTATGCAGCTCGACCGGGTCCACTTCCAGTTCCGCCGGCAATAGCTCGGCGAGTTCTTCCAGTGAGGCGGTGAGGTAGCCGTCGTCGCCGAGCGCTTCGATCAGGAAGGCGACCAACTGGCTGTCGCGGTGGGTGAGCGCGGTCAGGCCGAGTTGTTCAGCCAGATGCTGGCGCAGGTTGGTGGATTCGGCTTGCTGGAAGCCATGTTCGTCCTCGTCCTCATCCGGGGCCGGCCCTACCGCGCGGTCACCCCAGGCCATTTCTTCGTAGACATCGTCGCGTTCCTGGCGCGCCGTTTCATCGGCGGGGGTATCGCCTGAGGGGCCGTCAAAGCTGTCTTCGCCGTCCAGGCGTTCCAGCAGGGGGTTGTCCTGCAACATCTGCGAGATTTCCTGGCCCAGTTCCAAGGTCGAAAGCTGCAACAGTCGGATCGACTGCTGGAGTTGGGGGGTCAGGGTAAGCTGCTGATGCAGCTTGAGCTGGAGGCTCTGCTTCATGCGTGAAGCGGCATTGAGGTGGCTGTGGGGATAAATCGAGAAGGGAGGGGTCAGAGCCGGAAGTGCTCTCCCAGGTAAACCTGGCGAACGCTTTCATTGTAAATGATTTCATCGGGCACTCCGGCCGCCAGAACCTCGCCCTGATTGAGAATGTAGGCGCGGTCGCAGATGCCCAGCGTCTCGCGCACGTTGTGGTCGGTGATCAATACCCCGATGTCGCGATTGGTGAGAAAACGCACGATTTTCTGGATGTCCATCACCGAAATCGGGTCGATGCCGGCGAACGGTTCGTCCAGCAGAATGAAGCGCGGCGAGGTGGCCAATGCGCGCGCGATTTCCAGGCGCCGCCGCTCGCCGCCGGACAGGCTGGCGGCGTTGGCATCGCGCAGCCGGGTCAGGTGGAGGTCTTCGAGCAGGCTTTCCATACGGGTATCAGCCTCGGCGTCGTCATAGCCCTTGAGTTCCAGCATGGCGGCGATGTTATCGGCCACGCTCATGCGGCGGAAGATGGAGGGCTCCTGCGGTAGATAGGAAAGCCCCAGGCGGGCGCGGCGATAGACCGGAAGACGGGTGAGATCGGCCGCATCCAGGCTGATGCGGCCGCTATCCGCGCTGATCAATCCCACCAACAGGTAAAAGCAGGTGGTCTTGCCGGCCCCGTTGGGGCCGAGCAGCCCGACCACCTCGCCGCTCTCCACCTGGATCGAAACATCGTTCACCACCCGGCGCGATTTGTAGCGCTTGGTGAGGTTTTCCGCTTTGAGCACCGATTTTGACACCGGCTGGCTCATGGTTTAGCGGCCGCCGCCGGGTTGCCGTTCCTTGGGCGAATCACCGCGTGCACCCGTCCCGGGCTGCCGCTGATGCTGCCCTGGGCCTGGAAAAACTCGGTCTTGCCATCGTAGGTGATGAGGTTGCCGCGCAGATCATCCTCGCCCCGTTTCAGGCGTGCCTGGCCGGTCAGCTTCAGTTTCTCGGCGTGTCCGTCATACTCCAGATGGCTGGCCCAGCCTTCGGCATAGTCCTCTTTGCCATCCATTTTCTGGCGGAAATACACCGGCTTTCCCGTCGCTGTGCCGCTGGAGAAACCCCGCTCGTCCTGGCGTACGTCGATGCGGTCGGCGGTGATCAGCAGCGTGCCCTGGGTGAGCACCACATGGCCTTCATAAATCGCGAGTTTCTGGGCGTCGTCGACGCGCGCGTTGTCCGACTCCAGGTTGACCGGCTTGTCCTTGTCGGCCTTCTCCGCCCAAGTGGGCAGGCTGGTGGCGAGCAGCAGGAAGAGAAAAAGGGTTTCAGCGTGTTTTTTCATAAAGGCCTCGAACGCCGCCGGTGAGTTCCAGCCGCTTATTGTGCTCATCCGCGTATAGGCCACCCGCGTGGATGACCGACTTTCCCAAATGTAGAGTGACCGGTTTGTCGCTATTCAGGATGCCCGCATCGGGCACCACGCGCAGGTGTTCGCCAGTCAGGCTGAAAGCGGCCTGCCCCGGCATGGCGCCACGATTGGCCTGGACATTGCCGAGAAAGTGCACGCTGTCGCGGTCGCCGAAAATCAGGCCGCGGCGGGCGCTGATGGCGATCGGCGCCTGCCCGGCGGTGGTCAGATGAAATTGCGGCTGAACCAGTTCGCTGGTGTCGTCGTCCATGTAGTGAATCATGCGCTCGGCGGTGAGGCGGTACCGTGGCCTTCCCGCGATGTCGAAGGTCTGTGCGTTGAAATGCTCGACGCGATAGTCGGGATCATGGGCGAAGCCGGCGTTGTCCTGCGCTTGCGGGCGTTCGGCCAACTGATTCAACCAAAGGCTCAGCAACGCGACCAAGGCCGCCAATGCGAGCGGCAGCCAGTTCACATGATGGCCGCTGGTCATCGATCGTAGAGCGCCAGTTGCGCGGCCCAGGTGCCCTGGGCGCGCAGGATCAGTTCGCAGGCTTCGCGCGCGGCGCCGCGTCCGGCGCCGGTATGGGTGACGTAATGGCAGCGTGCCTTCACCGCGTCTGGCGCGTCAGGCACGCTGATGGCCAGGCCGCAACGGCGCAATACCGGCAGATCCACCAGATCGTCACCCATGTAGGCGATCTGTTCGGGGGCAAGATTCATGCTGGCGAGCAGTTTTTCAAAGGCGCCCAGCTTGTCGTCGGCACCCTGGAAGAGATGCGCGATGCCCAGATTGCGTGCTCGCAACAGCACCACCTGAGAGCTGCGCCCGGTGATGATGGCGGTCTCGACGCCGCTGGCTCGCAGCATCTTGATGCCGTGGCCGTCGCGCGAGTTGAACGCTTTGTATTCCTGGCCGTCGTCGCCGTAGATCAGGCTGCCATCGGTGAGTACCCCGTCCACGTCGAAGGCGATCATGCGCACGGCACGGGCTCGTTCCTGAATTCCCCATTCTTCAATGTCTTGCTGGCTCATACCACGCCCGCGCGGAGAAGGTCATGCATGTTGAGCGCGCCACTAAGTTGTCCTGCCGCGTTGACGGCAAAAAGGCCGTTGATCTTGAATGTTTCCATCATTTGCACCGCCTCCACCGCCAGCGCATCTTCAGCAATGGTGCGCGGGTCGCGTTTCATGACCTCGGTGATCACCACGCCGCGCACATCCACATCGTTGTCCAGCAGGCGGCGCAGGTCGCCGTCGGTAAAGATGCCGAGCAAACGGCCAGCGTCATCGGTGACGGCCGTCATGCCCAGGCTCTTGCGGGTCATTTCCAGCAGGGCTTCCTTCAGACTGGCGTTCGCCTTCACCACCGGCAGGTCGGCATCCTTGTGCATGAGGTCGCGCACATGCACCAGCAAGCGCCGGCCGAGGGCGCCGCCCGGGTGGGTGCGGGCGAAATCCTCCGCCGTGAAACCGCGCGCGAACAGCACCGCCACCGCCAGCGCGTCACCCATCGCCAGCGCCGCCGTGGTACTGGCGGTGGGCGCCAGGTTATGCGGGCAGGCTTCCTGCGCGACGCTGGCGTCGAGATGGATATCCGCCTCGCGCGCCAGGGTGGAATCGGGATTGCCGGTCATGCTGATCAAGCGGGCCCCGCGTCGCTTGATCAGCGGCACGATGGCGGCGATTTCCGCGCTCTCTCCGGAGTTGGACAAAACGATGACCACATCTTGCCCGGTGATCATGCCGAGGTCGCCGTGGCTGGCTTCGGCCGGGTGCATGAAGAAGGCGGGGGTGCCGGTGCTGGCCAGCGTGGCGGCGATCTTGCCGCCGATATGGCCGGATTTGCCCATGCCCGACACCACCACGCGACCCTGGCATTGCAGGATCAGGGTGACCGCGTCGAGGAAGGATTGATCCAGGCGATCCTGCAAGTGGCTGACGGCGGTGGCCTCGATTTCCAGCGTGCGGCGGGCAAGCTGGAGGAGGTCGGAAGGGCTGGCGGTGGGGGATGTCATAATGGGCCGCGAGTATAGCCTTGTACCCCTAGCCCGCTCCATGCCCAGCACCCTCGAACTCACTCTGATTCTGCTCGCCAGCGGCGTTATCGCCGTCGCGTGGCTGAAAGCCCTTGGGCTTCCGGCGCTGCTCGGGTATGTGCTGATCGGCGCTGGCATGGCGCCCTTTCTGCCGCGCCTGGCTCACGCGTCGCCGGCCAGCCACCTGGCCGAGTTCGGGGTGGTGTTCCTGATGTTCTCGATCGGCCTGGAATTCTCTCTCGCGCGCCTGAACACCATGCGCCAGGCGGTGTTCGGACTGGGTGGCCTGCAAGTCATCATCACCATGTTCATCGTCATGGCCCTGGGGTTGCTGTTCGCCTTGCCGTGGGAGCAAGGTCTGGCCCTGGGCGGCGTGCTCGCCATGTCTTCCACCGCCATCGTCAGCAAACTGCTGTCCGAGCGCGACGAACTGGGCAGCGAACACGGTCGCCTGATTCTCGGCGTATTGCTGTTCCAGGATCTCGCCGTGGCGCCGCTCATCATCTTCATCCCCGCCCTGGCGCAGAGCGCCAGCCTGGCTGTCGCGCTGCTCCACGCCAGCCTGAAAGCCGCCCTGGTGCTGGTAGTCATCCTGGTCATCGGGCAACGCCTGATGCGCCCGTGGTTCCAGTGGGTGGCGAGCCACAAGTCCGCCGAACTGTTCATGCTCAACGTATTGCTGGTCACCCTCGGGCTGGCCTATGTCACCGACCGCGCCGGTCTCTCCCTGGCCCTGGGCGCCTTCCTCGCCGGGGTGCTGATCGCGGAAACCGAATACCGCTACCAGGTGGAAGCCGACATCCGTCCTTTCCGCGATGTACTCATGGGGCTGTTCTTCGTTTCCATCGGCCTGATGCTCGACCTCGGCGTGGTCGCGCGGCACTGGGGCGAAGTGCTCAGCATCCTGCTGGCGCTGGTCGTCGGCAAGCTGCTGCTGGTGGCTTTATTAGCCGGGCTTTATGTCCGCGCCTGGCCGGTCCTGCTGCGAGTTGGCCTGGGTCTCGCGCAAGCTGGCGAATTCGGTTTTGTGCTGCTGACGCTCACCCTTGGCAACGGTCTGATCAGCGCCGAGTTGCATCAGACCGTGCTCGCCGCGATGGTGCTCTCCATGCTGATCGCGCCGCTCCTGGTGCTGTACGGCAACCTTCTGGCCAAGCGCCTGGAAGGCGGCGCCTGGGTGGAGCAGGCGCGTGGCGTGCATGAAATCGCCGCGCGCGCCTTCGGCATCCAGAAGCATGTCATCGTGTGTGGCTACGGCCGCAGCGGGCAGAGCCTGGCGCGCCTGCTGGAATCGGAAAACGTGCCCTTCATCGCCCTCGACGACGATCCGCGCCGGGTGCGCGCCGCCGCCCAGGCCGGCGACCGGGTGGTGTTCGGAGATGCCTCGCGCGTCGAAGTGTTGATGGCGGCGGGGGTGCACCGCGCCCGCGCGGTGGTGGTCAGCTTCGCCCACACCCCCTCCGCGCACAAGGTGCTCGCCGCCGTGCAGCGGCTGAAACCGGATGCGCCAGTGATCGTGCGCACCGTCGACGACAGTGACCTCGACGCCCTGCGCGATGCCGGCGCCGCCGAAGTGGTGCCGGAAGTCATGGAAGGCGCGCTCATGCTCGGCTCGCAAACTTTACTCATGGCAGGAGTCCCACTCGCACGTGTGCTCAAACGCATCCGCCAGACCCGCGAGGCGCGTTACGGCGCCATGCGTGGCTACTTTCGCGGCCTCACCGACGAACTCGACGACGAAACCGGCGGCGAGCGACTGAGCTCCATCCTGGTTGACGCCCGCCTCGGCGATCAAGGCAAAACACTGGCCGAACTCGATCTGGAAAGCCTTGGAGCGACCGTCGTCAACCTCCGCCGCCGTGGCGCCCACGGCTTTGAATTCACGCCGGAAACCTACCTGGAAACCGGCGACATCCTTATTCTGCGGGGGGGGCCGGAAACCCTGGCCGCGGCGGAAATGCGATTGGCGGGAGGCTAGCAGCCTGTCGGATTTTGGAATCGTCGGCTGCGAAATGACCGCAGCGGCCCATTTTTCACCGGCTTTTTGCCCCATAGCCGGGCTATGCGGCGGCAAATCTGGCAAAAACTGGCCTCGCTGGGGCCGTTTCTCGCTATCGACGACCAAAGTCCAACAGGCTGCTAGCCGCCTTGCCTACACCCGATAGACCTCTTGCATGATCTCGATGAAGCGCCGCGCTTGCGGCGACAGGAAGCGGCCACGGCGTAATACCAGGCCGTAGCTGCGTTGCGGAAAGTATTGGGTGAGCGGAATGCTCACCAGTTTTTCCGTGCCGGTGAGGCAGATGTCGGTGACGATGGAAATGCCCATGCCGAGTTCCACATATTTCTTGATGACTTCCCAGCCGCCGGCTTCCAGGGTGACCTGGAAGGTCAGGTTGTGCTGCTGGAATACGTATTTGACGATACGCCAGGTGGACAGATGCGCGGGCGGCAGGATCAGGCCGTAGTGGCTGACGTCTTCCAGAGTGACTTCCTCGCCCATTGCCGACTGCCTCGCCAGCGGGTGGCCGATGGGCGTGATCAGCATCGGGTCGTAGCTCACCACCGGCTGGTATTCAATGTCTTCCGGCACTTCCAGCATCGAGCCGACGGCGAAGTCGATCTCGTCGGAGCGCAGCATCTTGAGGCCGTCGCGCCCGGTGACGTTGTGCATTTTCAGATGCACCTTGGGATACGCCGCCACGAAACGGCTCACCGGTTCCGGCAAGGTATAGAGGATGGTGGATTCGCCCGCGCCGATGTTCAGTTCGCCTGATTCCAGTTTGCCGAAGTGGGCGGAGAAAGTTTCCTGCAATTTGTCGATGCCATCGACCAGCGGTTCCGCAAGCTGATAGAGCACCTCGCCTTCCGGCGTGAGCTTGAGACGCGGGCCGCGCCGCTCGAACAGCACTACTTCCAGTTCCCGTTCCAGCGCCTGAATCTGTAGCGACACGGAAGGCTGCGACAGAAACAGCTTTTCCGCCGCCTTCGAGATGCTGCCGCAGCGCACCACCTGATGGAAGGCGCGCAACTGCTTGAGACGATTGTTCTTGTAGTAAAGCTGGGCGTCGGAGGGCATGGGATCGCTCTTGTGGGCGTGTCGTCGGGTTCCCCTTCGGGGACGATGACGCGATAAAGCCGCTAACCCGACCTACGTAAAAACGCGGGGTTTGTGCATTGCATCATTAAATTTGCCAATGTTCAAGATTGAAATTATTGGCCGATGACCTGTTTGCCATATCAATACACTGTGCACTGCAACATTTGTGGACATGATGGTCCTGGCATACCTGACTATCCATATCAGGTAAAGGAGCGGTGATGGAGACGATTGCAGATGTGGCGGTGGCGGGGGTCTTCATGGCGGTCCTGGGTGGCGCTTTGGCCTGGCTGTTGTCCTTGGCCAACAAGCGTTTCTATGTCTACGAGGATCCGCGCATCGATGAGGTCGAGGAAATGTTGCCGAAGTCCAATTGCGGCGCTTGCGGCACGGCGGGCTGCCGCAACTTCGCGGAACAGGTGGTGGCGGGTGAGAGGGTTCCGGCCAGGTGCACCGTGAACTCTCCGGACATGAACGCCACTATCGCCAGTTTTCTGGGCGTGGCCATGGGTGAAGTCGAGAAGCAGGTGGCGCGCCTGGCCTGCGCCGGCGGCAGCCATGTCGCCAGGATGCGCGCCAGTTACCAAGGGCTGTCCACCTGCCGCGCGGCGGCCACGGTTTCCGGGGGCGGCAAGGCCTGCGCCTGGGGCTGCCTGGGGCTGGGCGATTGTGAGGTGTCATGTGATTTCGACGCCATCGCCATGGATCAATACGGCCTCCCGCGGGTGGATGCCGACCAGTGCACGGCCTGCGGCGACTGCGTCGCGGTGTGTCCGAAAGACCTTTTTTCCTTGCAGCCGCTGAGCCACAAGCTCTGGGTGGCCTGCAAGAGCCGGGCGGATGGCGATATCGCCGAAGCGCAATGCGGGGTGGCCTGTACCGCCTGCGGCAAGTGCGTGATGGATGCCGCCCCCGGCCTGATCCGCCTGGACCGCAACCTGGCGGTGATCGACTACGCCAAGAACCCCTTGGCGTCTGCCGTGGCGATCGAGCGTTGCCCCACCGGGGCCATTGTCTGGCTGGATGGCAAGCCGCCGGCGAAAGGACGCGAGGCCAAGAAGATCATCCGCATGGAAGCGCTCCCGGTGAGCGCCAACGTTGTCTGAGAGGCATTTCGAAATGATCAAAAACCCCATCACCCAACTGCTCGGCCAGATGCACCTGATGGAGCCGGGCACGTCTTCTAAAACCACCGCCAGGAACGTGAAATACCCCGGCGTGCGTGATGCCATCGACGGCAACACCGCCGTGATCCTGGTCGAGCGCGTCGCTTCCGATGCCGCCGGTGCTTACCCCATCACGCCGTCCACCAACATGGGCGAGTACTGGTCCGAGGCGGTGGCCGCCGGCCAGGTGAATATGTCGGGCCGCCCGTTGATTTTCCTGGAACCGGAATCCGAACATGCCGCCGCCGGGGTGACCGCCGGGATGGCCATGACCGGCCTGCGCGCGGTGAATTTCACCTCCTCCCAGGGCATGGCCTTCATGCACGAATCGCTCTATGGCGCCGTTGGCAAGCGCCTGCCCTATGTGCTCAACCTGGGCTGCCGCGCGATCACCAAGGCGACCCTCAACGTGCATTGCGGCCATGACGACTACCACTGCGCCGACGACACCGGCTTTATCCAGGTGATGGCCAAGAGCGCGCAGGAAGCCGCCGACCTCAACATGATCGCGCGCAAGACCGCCGAACTCTCCTTGACCCCGGCCATCATGGGAATGGACGGCTTCCTCACCACCCACCTGATCGAGCCGGTGTTGACGCCGGAAAAGGGGCTGGTGGTGGATTTCCTGGGCCGCCCGGACGACCTCATCGACACCCCGACGCCGGCGCAGGAAATCATCTATGGCCCGAAGCGCCGCCGCGTGCCGGCGATCTGGGATGTGGATTCCCCGCTGGTGTCCGGCGGCGTCGCCAACCAGGACGCGCACATGCAGGCCACCGCCGCGCAGCGCCCGTATTTCTTTCAGCACATCCCGGCACTCATGGATCAGTGCATGGCCGAGTTCGCCGCGCTGACTGGCCGCCGCTACCGCCGCGTCGATGCCTATCGCTGCGACGACGCCGACTACCTCATCCTCGGCCAGGGCAGCATGACTGTGCAGGCGGCCGCCGTCGCCGACTGGCTGCGCGAGAACCGCAAAGTGAAAGTGGGCGTGGTCAACCTGACCTGCTTCCGTCCCTTCCCCGGCGACCTGCTGGGCCATGTGCTCAAGGGCAAGAAGGGCGTGGCCGTGCTGGAGCGCACCGACCAGCCGATGGCGGAAGATCTGCCGCTGATGCGCGAAGTGCGCGCCACCGTGAGCAAGTGCCTGGAAAACGGCGTGGATGCAGAGTTTCGGCGCAGCCAGAACTCTCCAGACGCCGGCGCCTACCCAGGCTACGCGGCTTACGCCAAGTTGACCGACCTGCCGCGCCTGTATTCCGGCTGTTACGGTCTCGGCTCGCGCGACCTGCAACCGGAAGCCCTGATCGCCGCCATCGAAAACATGACGGAAAAAGGTGCGCACAAAAAGTTCTATTACCTCTCCATCGACTTCATCCACGACCAGGCGGCCAACCCGAAGCAGGAAATCCATCAACAGGAAATCCTCGCCGCCTACCCGAAGATCAAGGAGCTGGCGCTCCACGGCTCCGAGAACCCCAACCTGATGCCGAAGGGCGCCATCGCCGTGCGCTTGCACTCGGTGGGCGGCTGGGGCGCGGTGACCACCGGCAAGAATCTGGCGATGACCTTGTTCGAGCTGCTGGGCTGGGACATCAAGGCCAACCCGAAGTATGGCTCCGAGAAGAAGGGCCAGCCCACCACCTATTACCTGTCCGCCGCGCCCGAGCCGATCCGCGTCAACTGCGAATACTCGGAAGTGGATGTGGTGCTCTCGCCCGACCCACAGGTGTTCCTGCACACCCATGCGGTAACCGGCCTCAAGAAAGCGGGCGTGTTCATCATCCAGAGCAATTTGCCGGATGCCGCGGCGCTGTGGGCGACCTTCCCGCCGCACGTCCAGAAAACCATCGTCGAGAACGACATCCAGGTGTTTTATCTGGATGCCTTCAGCATCGCCCGCGAGGAATCCTCCAACCCCGATCTGCAACTCAGAATGCAGGGCAACGCCTTCCAGGGCGCCTTTTTCCATGCCTCGGATGTGCGGCGGCGCGCCGGCCTGGATGAGGAAACCCTATTCCGCGCCATCGAAAATCAGCTCAACGAAAAGTTCGGCAAGAAGGGCCAGCGCGTGGTCGATGACAACCTGCGCGTGGTGAAGCGCGGTTACACGGAGATTCACGAGATTCCCACCGCCGTGAAGCAGATTGGCGCGCGCCAGCCGTCAGGGGCGAAGCCCCTGCCCGCATTGCCCATCATGCTGAAGCGGCAACCGGAAAACGCCGGCAAGCTGGCCAAGTCCGCCGACCTGCACCGCTTCTGGGAACAGACCGGGAGCTTCTACCTTTCCGGCAAGGGCTCCGACAACCTCGCCGATCCGTTCATGGGCATGGCCCTGATCCCCGCGGTCACCGGCGTCTATCGCGACATGGCCCAGATTCGTTTTGAACACCCGGTGTGGATCGCGGAAAACTGCACCGCCTGCGGCAACTGCTACACCCAGTGCCCGGACTCGGCAATTCCCGGCCTGGTTTCGACGGTGGGCGATGTGCTGGGTACCGCCATCAGCAATATCGAGATGGGCGGCCGCATCACCCGCTTCCTGCGCAAGGGTTCCCGCGTCATCGAGAAGAAGCTGCGCGGGGCGCTGGAGAAGGACGGCCTCGACGTGCGCGCCCTGATGCGCCAGGCGATCGAGGACGCCATTCACGAAGACCCCAACCAGGGCAACGCGGCGATGGAAGAGGAATACCACCTCCTGGAACAACAGATCGGTGAATTCCAGTTCGCCACCACCAAGCCCTACTGGACCAACAAGGAGAAGAAAGGCAAAGGCAGTGGTGGCCTCTTTTCCATTACCGTCAACCCCTACACTTGCAAGGGCTGCGCGTTGTGCGTGGAGGTCTGCGAGGACAACGCCCTGAAAATGGTCACCCAGAACGAGGACAGCGTCGCGCAACTGCGGCGCGACTGGAAATTCTGGCTCGACCTGCCCAGCACGCCGAAGGACTACCGCCGCATCGACGATCTCGACGAGAAGATCGGCGCGCTGGAAACCCTGCTGCTGGACAAACACAACTACAACAGCATGGCCTGCGGCGACGGCGCCTGCCTGGGTTGCGGCGAGAAGACCGCCATCCACCTGTTCACATCCACCGTCACCGCGCTGATGCAGCCGCGTGTGGCGGCCTTCGTGGAAAAGCTTGACGGCCTGATCGACGGACTGGAAAAGCATCTCCGGATGAAGCTCACCGAGACCGTGGACTTGTCCGATACTCGCGCCGTGCTGGCCGCCGTTGAAGCCAGCCAGGGCCACGACCTTACCCTCGCCAACCTGTCCGAGAGCCTCAAGGGGGATGCCCACGCCCAGCCCATCGACCCGCAGTGGCTGAAGTGGGTGACGCAACTGCTGGCGCGCCTGAAAGACCTCAAGTGGCGCTATGTGGAAGGTCCGACCCAGCGTGGCCGCGCCGTGATGGGCATCGCCAACTCGACCGGCTGTACCTCGGTGTGGGCCTCCACCTTCCCGTTCAATCCGTACCCATTCCCCTGGACTTCGCACCTGTTCCAGGACTCCCCCTCGGTGGCGATGGGCCTGTTCGAGGGCCACATGGCGAAGATGGCGGACGGCTTCAAGGCGGTTCGGATGGCGCAGATTGAACTCAACGGCGGCTATAACCCGGCCGTGCACGACGCCGAGTTCACCTACTACAACTGGGAAAAATTCTCGGCAGAAGAGTGGCACCTGAGCCCGCCCGTGGTCGCCATTGGCGGCGACGGCGCGATGTACGACATCGGCTTCCAGAACCTCTCGCGCGCCTTGATGACCGGGATGCCGGTGAAGGTGCTGGTGGTCGACACCCAGGTCTATTCCAATACCGGCGGCCAGGCTTGCACCTCCGGCTTTGTCAGCCAGGTGGCGGACATGTCGCCCTATGGCAAGCAGCGCCACGGCAAGAAGGAAATCCGCAAGGAAATCAGCGTCATCGGCATGGCGCACCGCACCGCCTTCGTCGCCCAGAGCGCCATTTCCAATCCGACCCACTTGATCGAGAGCTACATCGATGGCCTCAACAGCCGCCGCCCGGCCCTGTTCAACATCTACGCCGTGTGCCCGCCGGAACATGGCGTTGGCGACGACATGGCGGTGGAACGCTCCAAGCTGGCGGTGGAATCGCGCGCCTACCCGCTGTTCCGCTACGACCCCGATCTGGGCACCACCTTCAGCGAGTGCGTGAGCCTGGAAGGCAACCCGGAGATGGACGCCGAATGGCCCAGCTACACCCTGGCCTACCAGGAGGAAGACGGCACCCTCGCGACGATGAAACTGCCCATGACCTTCGCCGATTTCGCGCTGGGTGAGGGCCGCTTCGCCAAGCAATTCAAGAAAGCGCCGCCGGATACCTGGAACGATGAGGGTGGCAACAGCATGGTGCTCCTGGCCGACTTCCTGAAACTCGATGCCGACGATCGCGACGGCAAGTTCCCTTACATCTGGGCGGTGGACAAAAAGCAGCGACTGATGCGGGTGATCGTGTCGGCGGAACTGGTCAACGCCTGCGAGGAACGCCAGCAGTTCTGGCAACAGTTGAAGGATGTCGCCGGCATGGATACGCCCGTGGTGGACGAGCAGGCCATCGCCGACCGGGCGCGTGCCGAGTTGCTGGGCCAGATCAGCGCCAGCCTGGCCAACTTCGGCGACGGTGTTGTAGCGCAGGCGTCCTCGCCTGCATCCACCGCCGCGAAGGCAGGCGAGACGCCTGCGCTACAGGGCGATGCGGTTTACATCGACACGCCGGAATGCACCGCCTGCGACGAGTGCACCACCCTTGCGCCCAAGGTGTTCGCCTACAACGGCAACAAGCAGGCCACGGTCATCAACCCGCAAGGCACCTCCTTCGTCAACCTCGTCAAGGCGGCGGAGAAGTGCACCGCCGGCATCATCCACCCCGGCACGCCCTGGAACATGGCCGAGCCGAATGTCGACAAGCTGATCGCCCGGGCGGCGAAGTACAACTGAGGGAGCGCCGTCGTCGGGTGCGCCGTGCACCCTACGACCAAGCAACCATGAGCCTCTTCCCCTTCTTCCGCCGCAAAACCTTCTCGCGTGGGGTGCACCCCGACGCGAACAAGCGCACTGCCGGCAGTCCGATTCGTCGGATGCCGTTTGCGTCGCGCATGATCCTCCCCCTCGCGCAGCACATCGGTAAGCCGGCAGTGCCCCTCGTTCGGGCCGGCGAGGAGGTCGTTCGCGGCCAACCCATAGCCCGGGCCGACGGGTTTCTGTCGGTCCCCCTTCACGCCCCAGCCGATGGCGTCATCGAAGCCATCGAACTGAAACCCTCGGCGCGCGGCCCCTGGGTCGAATCCCTCGTCCTGCGCGTGTACGAGGCCTCCACCCAGGAAGTGCGCTGGGCCAATCCCTGCGACGTGGAGTCCCTTTCGCCCAAGGAAATCCTGCAAGCCATCCAGGACAGCGGCATGGTCGGCCTGGGCGGCGCCACTTTCCCCAGCCACGCCAAACTCAGCGTGCCGGCCGAGCACAAGATTCACACCCTGATCGTCAACGGCTGCGAGTGCGAGCCCTATCTGACCTGCGACCACCGCCTGATGCTTGAGCATCCCGCCGATCTGATGGTCGGGGTGCGGCTGGCGATGCGGGCCATCGGCGCCGAGCGCGCCATCATCGGTGTCGAGGACAACAAGCTCGATGCGGTGGCGGCCATCCGCGAATGCCTACCCGCTGATAGCAGCATCACGGTCCAGGTGGTGCCGACCAAGTATCCGCAAGGCGCCGAGAAGATGCTGATCAAGTCGCTGCTCGACCTGGAAGTGCCACCCGGAAAATTGCCGATGCAGGTCGGTGTGGTGGTCAATAACATCGGCACGCTGGCGCAATTGGGCCAATTGCTGCCGGCCGGGCAGGGGCTCACCGAGCGGGTGGTCACCGTCACCGGCCCCGGTATCAAGAAGCCGGGCGACTACTGGGTGCCGATCGGCACGCCGATGCGCACTGTGCTGGAGTGGGCCGGCGCCGCCGACAGCGGCGAGCGCGAGATCATCCTGGGCGGCCCGATGATGGGCCAGGCCGTCGCCTCGCTGGAGGTGCCGGTCACCAAGGGGGTGCCCGGCATCCTGGTGTTCGACCAGCTTCAGATCGAAGCCGCGCGCCAAGTCTGGCCCTGCATCAAGTGTGGCGAATGCGTGAACGCCTGCCCGATGGGCCTCAACCCCTCCATGCTGGGCATGCTCGCCGTCCAGCGCGAATATGAAGAAATGGGCACCCACTACCACCTGGGCGACTGCTTCGAGTGCGGTTGCTGTACTTACGTTTGCCCCTCCCATATCCCCCTGGTCCAGCAGTTCCGCGTGGCCAAGGGGGTTCTGCGGGGGAAGGCGGCTTGATTTAGTCGCCAACCGCCAACCGCCAACTAAATGACCATGACCCCCCGCATTGAACTGCGCCCTTCACCCCATGTGGTGAAGGGCGCCAGCGTCGAGCACATCATGTTCCACGTGGTGCTCGCCCTGCTGCCGATTGCCACTTTTTCGGTCTGGCAATACGGGCTTTCCGCGCTGGCCTTGATCGTCGTGGTGACGCTCGCCTGCATCGCCAGCGAACGCCTGTTCAACCGTTTGAGCGGCAAGCCAAGCACCCTGTCGGACTGGAGTGCGACCATCACCGGCCTGTTGCTGGCGCTGACCCTACCGCCCTCCTTCCCACTGTGGATGGGCGCGGTGGCCAGTTTTACCGCGATCGCCCTGGGCAAGGCGCTGTTCGGCGGCATCGGCTGCAATGTGCTCAACCCGGCTCTGGTGGGACGCGCCTTTGTCCAGGCGGCGTTTCCGGTCGCGATCACCACTTGGGTGCCGGCCTTCGCGCCGCGGCGCTTCAGCGAGTTCGTGCCGACTACCTTCACCGCGCCACTGATGACGCCGCCGGACATCGCTGCCTGGGCGCTACAGGCAAAATCGGTGCTGGACGGCTTCACCGGCGCCACGCCCCTGGCGCGCTGGAAGTTCGAGAACGTGCTGGCCACGCCGGCGGATCTCCTCAGTGGCGCTGTCACCGCCTCCGCGGGCGAAACCTCGGCCCTCCTGATCCTGCTTTGCGGCGCCTATCTGGCGGCGCGCAAGTTCATGGACTGGCGCATTCCCGTGGCCGACCTGGGCAGCGCCGCGCTCACCGCCCTGGTGTTTCAGATGATCGACCCGGCGCGCTATCCCGACCCGCTGTTCGTGCTGCTCTCCGGCGGCCTGATGCTGGGCGCGGTGTTCATGGCCACTGACATGGCGACCTCGCCGGTGACGCCGAAAGGGGTGTGGCTCTACGGCGCCCTGATCGGGGTGGTGACGGTGATGATTCGCTATTTCGGCGGCCTCAGTGAAGGGGTGATGTACGCCATCCTGATCGGCAACGCATTGAGCCCGTTGATCGACCAGGTGACGCAACCCAAGGTGTTCGGGGCGGTGAAGGGGAAGAAGGCATGAACGTTCTCACCCAACCCACCCCCTCCAGCGCCGCCATGATCCGCACCCTCGGGCTGGTGGCCACGGTCTGCGGCATCCTCATCGTCTCCGCCTATCAGAGCACCCGGGAAGCGGTTGCCGCCAACAAAAGAATCGCCCTGGAACGTGCCGTGTTCAAGGTCATCCCGGGTGCCGCCAGCGTCAAGGAATTCGTCGCCGGCACGGCTGGCGTGCAGCCCGCCGGCGCCACGCCACCGTTAGGCGCGGTGAAGTTCTATGCCGCCTATGACCAGGCCGGCGCGCTCAAGGGGATCGCCGCCGAGGGCGCCGCCAAGGGCTATGCCGATACGGTGCGCGTGCTCTATGCCTACGACCCGGAAAAACAGGCCATCACCGGCATAGGCGTGGTGTCGATGCGGGAAACTCCCGGCATCGGCGACAAGATCCATAGCGATCCGGCCTTCCTGAAAAATTTTGTGGCGCTCGATGCGCAACTGGCCGCCGATCTCAAATCGCTCGCCCATGCCATCAAGGTGATGAAACACGGAGCCAAGCAGAACCCCTGGGAAATCGACGCCATCGCTGGCGCCACGGTGACTTCGAAAGCGGTGGGCAAGGGCATCAATGACAGCGCGCAAAAGCTGCTGCCGCTGCTGGTGCCGCATCTCGATACGCTGCAAGGAGGGAAATGAACATGGCCACCGCGCCTTTGATTCCAGGACAAAAACCCCGCTCCAACCTGGAAGAATTGCTGGAAGGGGTTTGGAAACAGAATCCGGTGTTCGTCATGGTACTGGGCATGTGCCCGACCCTGGCGGTGTCGGTATCGGCCATGAACGCCATGAGCATGGGCCTGGCGACGGCGTTCGTGCTGGTCGGCTCCAGCCTGCTGGTTTCCCTGATGCGCAACCTGGTGCCCAAGGAAGTGCGCATCGCCACCTACATCCTCATCATCGCCACTTTTGTCACGGTGGTGGACTACGCCATCCAGGCCATCAGCCTGGCCCTGTACGACGCGCTTGGCGCTTTCATCCAGCTCATCGTGGTGAACTGCATCATCCTTGGCCGCGCCGAAGCTCATGCCTCAAAAAACCGGCCGGTGAAAGCCGTGCTCAACGCCATCGGCATGGGTGCCGGCTTCACCATCGGCCTGTTCGCGCTGGGCGCGGTGCGGGAAATTCTCGGCGCCGGCAAGCTGTTCGGCGTCAGTCTGTTCGGGCCGGATTTCCAGCCCTGGGTCGTGATGGTGCTGCCGCCCGGCGGTTTTTTCGTGCTGGGCGCCTGGCTGTTGTTGTTCAACTGGCTGGATAGCCGCAAGGCCGCGCCCGCCAAGCCCACCGAGAGCCACGCCCATGTCTGAATCGGTCTCGCAAATCTTCATCGGCACCTTGCTGGCCAACAACTTCGTGCTGGCCATGTTCCTCGGGCTGTGCCCGTTTCTCGGCGTCTCGGCGCGCCTGAATACCGCGCTGCCGATGGGCGCGGCGACCACCTTTGTGATGCTGGTGGCCAGCCTCTGCGCCTTCGGCCTCAACTGGCTGGTCACCGCGCTTCACCTGGAATTCCTGCGCTTGATCGCCTACATCGTGATCATCGCCGCGGCGGTGCAACTGGTGGAAATGGTGCTGAAGAAAACCAGCCCGGTGCTGTTCCGCGCCCTCGGCATCTACCTGGCGCTGATTACCACCAACTGCGCCGTGCTGGGGGTGGCGCTGTTCCAGACCGCGCGCGAATACCGTTTCATCCAGTCGCTGACCTTCGCGCTGGCCGGCGGCCTCGGCTTCACCCTGGCGCTGCTGCTGATGGCCGGCCTGCGCGAACGCCTCAGTCTTGCCAACATCCCCAATGTGGTCCAGGGCACCGCCCTGTCGCTGCTGCTCGCCGGCCTGCTCTCCCTCGCCTTCATGGGCTTCGCCGGCCTGGGAGCGGGGGAATGAGTACTTATCTGATCACCATCGCGCTGATCCTGGGGATCGCCCTGGTCGGCATCGGTGTCGACCGCCTCTACCGTGGCTTCGCCCGGAAAAACCCGCAACTCGGCCCGTTCCGGGATGGTGAGCGGGGCTGCGGTTCGTGTTCGGGGGGGAGCGGGTGCAGCGGGGGAAGCTGCCACTCGTGATAACAGGAGTGAAGTGGCTGGAGGCCGTATGTGGCATCTCCTACCACTGCCCGAGCCTATCGAACTTTGAGAAACAACTGGGTCGGCAGCCGCGCACCTTCGATGCGAACCGCTAGCAGCCTGCCGGACTTTGGTCGTCGATAGCGAGAAGCGGCCCCGACGAGCGCAGTTTTTGCCTGATTCGCCGCCGCATAGTCGGACTATGGGGCAAGAAGCAGGTGAAAAATGGGCCGTCGCGGTCGTTTCGCAGCCGACGATTCCAAAGTCCGACAGGCTGCTAGTTCCGCCAACTGCTTGCCCCGTAGTTCGACTTCACCTGGATTCAAATTGAAGTTGCATGCCTGGCGGCTGTTGGAAGGTGCGGCCCGCCAATAGGAAACGCCTTGATCGAGGCGCAAGGCCAGTTTTCTGCCCGAAGCCCATTCCACTTCCAGTAGCCGGCCATGGCCTGTGGTCGCGCCATCGGCCAGGTGAAGTGAGGTGGCGAGGCCGAGATAACGGAAGGCCGCCAGCAACGCCTGGTCGCGAATATCCGTGTGCGGACAACCGGCCTGCATAAGCGAGGAGTTGGGCTTTTTGCTTCGCATCTGGCAGGAAATCTGCGCTGGCGATGCCGAGGAGAAAGGCCAGGGCGCCATGATTTGCCGACAAGTCCTTGATCCGGGCGTCCAGATGAATAGGGAACAGGCCAGCGCCTGCATCATCGCCAAAGCTTTCCTTGCATTGCCTCAGCAGGAATTCCATCGCCCGTCGCCAAGTGACGAAGGAAATGGTTTCCCAGGCAAAAGGAAGTTCCTGCTCGAAACGATCGAGAAAGCCTTGCGGCAAAGTGCCGAAACGCAAGGCCAGGGCCGCCATGCCTTGTGGGCTACGCGCCAGACGACGCCACAAGTCGAGCGTGGTGAGGGGTAAATGGCCGATCTGCCCCGCCAAACGCTCCAGTTCCAGCCAGCAGGGTTCCAGAAAATCGGCCGCCATCGCGGCAACAACCTGGTCAAGGGCAGCTTCCCGTTCACCTGGATCGGCAATGCCGATGGCCTGGGCCAGGGGGCTGTCGGTGTCCACTTCACCCGCCACCGTCCACAGCGTGGGGCGGAAGGGCAAAGCGGCTTCCGCGCCGGGATAGATCAGCCAGGCGCCAGGCTCGCGGGTGGCCGTTGAGAAATCCCACATGCCGCTGGCTACGCCTTCTGAGTCACGGCTGGGCAAGGCAATGGCTTCATCACCCGGCCGCTCCAGGCGCAGGGCCAGCACTGGCAAGGCCGCAAGTGCTTCTGGCGTAAGTCCATCCAGTTTGCCGAGGCCGATATCGCCACCGCTTTTCTCCAGCCTGGCGGCGTAACGGGCCAGACGAAGCTTGAACCTAGGCTGAACTCTCCCTCGGACAGGCGGTAGCGATAGAGCGGGCGCCCATCCGGTCGAGTCAGATTCCGGTGATGAAGCAAATCCCGTTTCCAGTCTTGGAAAGGGGTGAATGGCTGAGCAGCCAAGATGATGCCTCCACATGGGACAGGTTCTGGCGCCTGTCTTCATCACTTCAGGTATTCGCTGGCGCTTGCGCCAGCGTTCTCAAGTCAATCTTGCTTCACTGGTCGGTTTTATCAGACTCTCCGCCGGTATCCCCAGCTCCGTATGCAGTTTCCGAATCATCGCCAGGGTCAATGGCCGTTTCCGGTTGAGGATTTCATACACCCGGTTCATCCGCCCGATCATCGGCTGCAAGTCCTTGGGCGTCAGGCCACCTTGTCCCATGCGGAATTTGATGGCTTCCACCGGGTCGGGCAGGTCTACGGGGAAGTGCTTGGCCTCATAAGCTTCGGCCAGGGTGAGGAGGATGTCGAAGTGGTCGCCTTCGGGGGTGCCGGGCTCGGGCTCGTTCTCGAAAAAAGTGGATATTTCGAGCATGGCGGCGCGGTAGTCGTCTTCGCTGCGAAGGGGGCGGATTTCTATATTCATAACTCCATTTCGATGGTCTCGGCGTCGATGCCGTCGTATTCCGCGTGGGTGCCGATGAACTTGATGTAAAGCGCGCCAAAGCGGTTGGCCACGGCAGCGATCAAGCGGTAATCGTTGCCCTTGATGTTGAACACCACACGGCGGTTTTTCAGGATGTTGGCGTTGCGGAACATCTGTTTGATGTCGCTTGGCTGTTTCCAGTCCGCCTTGCGCGCTTCGTCGATCCAGGCCTCCAGATGAGCCTTGCTGTCTGGGTGGCATACCCAGAAATCACGCAGCACTTTGATCGCGACGATTCTCATGCGGGGATGTTGGTCCCGTGGTGGGATTGTGGGCCACTCGGATTCGCCTTTCCGAGGGAGGTTCTCATCTTGAACCGAGCCTGTCTGAACATTGCCGGCTTCCCCCCCTCGGTGAATGCTCATTCCCAGGGTAAACACCTCTTCGATGTCTACAACTCGGTGGCGAAGGGCACGACCAGGCGGGTGGCCTGGTCGATGTCCACGGTCATGATCCAGTCGCGAGGGCCGCTGACGCAGGCAGGCAGGGTGGCCTGGGCGCGGAACACGCCGTCTTTGTCTTGGCGCAGGGTATAGAGGTTGAAGCCCATGTCCATGCCCACCATCGCGAAGCTGGCCCGCACCTGGTCGGCGCCGGGGGCCCGCACCCAGACCTGCAACAGTTTCAGCGTCTTGATTTGGCCAGCCAGGCCGACCGTGATGGCGTGCTGGCCGATCCGGGCGGTGCAGCCGGTGGCCGGAGTGGGGCAGGGCAGGTCGATAGTGGTGGGCGCCGGCGCCTCGGACTCGCGCCAGAGCACGCCGGCGGCGATGGCGACAATGAGCAGCGGCAGGCCGGCCGCTAGCCATTGGTTTTTCATGGGGTTGCTGCGTTCCAGATTCATTTTCGTGGCCAGCGTGGTTGCGGGTCTTGCAGGATCAATTCCGGTGCCGAGAACGGCGCCAGACGTTCGAGGAAATCGAGCAGTTCCAGGGCCGGCGAGTTGCGGAAGAAACGCGCCTTGGGCGTCTCCATCCAGATCCGGTCGGCATAGTAGTAGAGGGCGTAGGGCGTATCGCCGATCCCGTCACCATTGCGGTCGAAACCCTCGTAATCGTCCCATTCGTTGCCGCGCCAGTCGTTGTCGCGCGCGCTGACCGGCGCGGATACGCCGACCTGCATGAGGTTCTTCTCGAAGCGATTGTCCCGCACGATATGGCCGCCTTTCTCACCATAGAAATACATGCCGGTGACGTTGTGGGCGAAACGGTTGCCACGAAAGCGGTGGCGCGCCTCGGGGTAAGGCGGGTCATCGGCCTGGACGCCCACCGTGCAGTGCAGGACGGTGTTGCCCACGACCTCGGCCTCGCTGCTGCCCTTGAAGGCCAGCCCGGCGCCGGCGACATCGCGCACATGTTCGACGCGGTTGCCGCGCAGGGTGGCCTGATCCGAATAGAGCACGGCGATGCCGGTGGTGGTGTGGCTGACCAGGTTGCCTTCGATGCGGTTGCGCGGCGAGAAAATGAATTGCATCCCGTAACGTCCGTTGCTCACCGTATTGCGGAGGAACAGGTTATTGGCGGAGTTGGCGACGGTGAGGTCGCGGCATTCGCTGATTCGGTTGCCTTCCAGTCGGTTGAAATGGCTGTTCCACAGGCGGATGCCGTCGCCACGCAGATTGAGTTCCTCCGTCCGGCCGCGAATCGTATTGCCACGCACCAAGGCGCGATTGGCTTGCTTCAGGTGGAGGCCGAACAGCACCTGGTCGATGACGTTGTTTTCCACCCGCGCGCGATCCGCCGTGTCGATCAGCAGGCCGGCATCGACGCCGTCGTGGCTGGCGCCGGAGTTCGTCAGGTGCATACCGCGCACGCTGACATTGTCGGCGCGCACGGAGAGCACCGTGCCGCGCCCGCCGCCGTCCAGGGTGACATGGCCGCCGCCGTCGAGGGTCAGGGTTTTGTCGATGACTGCGGGACCGGCGTAGCGCCCGGCGGGCGGGCGCAAGATCGAACCAGCGGGACTGGCGTCGATCAGCGGTTGCAGTGGCGGCAGCCCCGCTTCGGCGAAGCAGGTCCAACCGCAGATGACCCAGAAGCACAAGGCGTGCCGCCAGGCCATTCCGGTGCTCATGGCCGCAATAGCTGCGCCAGTGCGCGGTCCAGATCTTTGTCTTTAACCATGCCGCGCTTGCTGTAGACCACCCGGCCCTCGCTATCCAGCACCACGGTGTAGGGCATGCCCGCCTGCGTGTTGCCCAGCGCCTGCATCAGCGCGATGGCCGGCTCGCGGCCGACAGCAATGGGATAAGTGAGACCGTAGGCGTGGGCGTATTCGCCGACGAATTCGGCGTTGTCTTCCACCGCCAGGCCGAGGAAGCCGACCTTGCCACGGTATTTTTTCTCGTAGCGGGCGTGAATCTTGGCCAGCAGCGGCAATTCCTCGCGGCAGGGCGGACACCAGGTGGCCCAGAAATTGACCACCGCCGGGCGCCCCTTGATGCTGTCAAGTTGAAGCTTGCCGCCGCCCGGTTGCGCGAAGGTCGCGCTCGGGGTGGCGAAGAAATTGACCGGCTCATCCGCCATTGCGCCTGATGCGGCAAGCAAGCCGATGAGTAACCAATGTTTCACAGCAAGTCCCCCTTGCGGAACATCCGATACCCCCAGGCGGCGCAGATTGTGCCGATCAGGGTCGGCCAGGCCAGGGCAAAAATCTGATAACCGAGGGCACCGAACAGGTCAAAGATGACGTAGGCCGCCGGCCCCAGCACGATGAGTTGTGGATCGAACAGCATCAGCGCGGCGGTGCGGAAAGATTGCAGCGGGTTGAACAGGGCGATGGCGACAGCCACTTCGGCCGGAGCGTGTTCCTGGATCATCACCCCGAGCAGGATCAGGTCGAGAAACAGCAGCAGCACCAGCCAAACAAGGAAGGCCGCGCCCTGCGCCACGTCGGTGGAGCGCGCGCACGTGGAGATCAGCATGGCGATACCGAGGAAGCACCAGGTCATCGCCGCGAGCAGGGCGGTGTAATAGCCGAACATGCCCCAGGGCACCGGGATGTCACGCACCAAGGCCCACAGCGAGGCGCCCAGCATGGCCAGAAAAACAGGCGCGAACACCATCAGATAGCGCCCGAGGAACTTGCCCCAGAACCAGGCGGCGAGCGACACCGGCAGGGCCAGCAGGTACTCGAACACCCCCGCCTCGCGGTCGCCGGCTACCGAACGCACCGTGGTGATCAGCACGAAAATGGGCAGGATCGCCATCGCCAACTGGATGTAGGTGACCAGCAGGCGCGACAGGCCAATGAAGCCCAACACCCGCGATTCGGTCAGGCCGAACACGAACAGCAGGGCAACGATGCCGCCGAATACCAATGAATGCACGGCGAACCAGCGCGCGCGCAGCGAGGTATTCACCTCCAGGCGCAGGGTGGGCCAGAAATCGTTGGTCTTTGCCATCATTTGCCCCTGGCCAGGATGTCCGCCTTCAGGGTGGCGAAATCGACGCTGCTGGCCTCGGGCTTCGCCATAGCGCCGAAGCCGTAGGCCATCGGCGTGGTCTTGCCGGGCAGGTAATGCGCTTTCCTGGCATCCAGCCATTCGCCGCTGCGGAAGTCGTTGACCCAGATTTCCGTTTCCGCCGCCTCCGCCCAGGGTTGCTCCTTGAGCCAGAACAGCGCGCAACCGATGTCATCGAATTTGAACGCCTCGCGCTTTGGTCCGCCGCGCACCTGGGCGGCGTAATGGCGGTCGCTCACGGCCATGCCGCAGCGCTGGCAGGTGTCGCGGTCCCAATGCACCTCGCCGGGGCCGTGGCCGGGGTCGCGTGAGCAGGCGGGCAGGAAAGGGAAAACCGTGAGGGCGGCGAGCAGTCGCAGACGATCGCGTTGTGGTTTAGAAGTCATGCCTGTTCCTCCATTTCGATATGGGTCAGCACCCCGACATAGCGGGCCAACATGCCCAGGAAGCGCAGCCGGTCCGGGCCGGCGATGGCGCCTTGCCAGGCGAGGCCGTCGCCGACGAGGCCCCATTCGGCGAGCGTCTTGGCGATGGCCGGTTCCGTGCGGCGCAACACCAGGCGGCAGAGCACCCGGCCGGCCAGAGCGACGTCGTCAGCCACCCGGTCGTCCAGGACGATGCGCCCGGTGTCCAGTTCCAGCACCCGGTTGACCAGGGGCGCCACCTCGTCGAGACGGTGGCTGGAGATCAGCATGGTGGCGCTGCCAAGGCGCTCGGCGAGCAGGTCGAAGAAGGCGTGGCGCGCTTCCGGGTCGAGGTTGGCGGCGGGTTCGTCGAGGATCAGCAGCTCGCAATCACGGCCTAGCGCGACGGCGATGAGAATCTTTTGCTTCATGCCGCCGGACAGTTTGACGAAGGGCAGATGCCGCACCTTCGCCACATCCAGCCCCAATTGCGCGGCGACGGTATCGAAGCGGGCCGCTTCGATACCCGAGAGTTCACCGGCAAAGCGCAGCAGATCGCCCACGCTCATGCGCAGCGGCGGCGGCAGTTGCGGCACGAAACCGATGCGGCGCAACAGGTCGGCGCGGTTCCGGCGCGGGTTCAGGCCGAGGATGGAAAGTTCGCCGGTATGGACGTATTCACCCAGCAGGCAGCGGATCAGGGTGGTCTTGCCGGCGCCGTTGGAGCCGATCAGGGCGATGCGCTCGCCGGCGGCGACGCTGAGATTCAGGTCGTCGAGGACGACGTTCTTCTTGAATTGCTTGGTGACGTGGCGAAGTTCGATCACAGAGTTGCCTCGGAGATTGCGTAGGATGTGGTGAGCTTGCGAACCGCATCATCCGCTGTGGTCGAGGTGCGATGCGGTTCTACGTCGCGGTTCATAACCATTGGCTCATGCCCTTGACCTCGAAATGCAGGGCGCCGCTCGGGCAGACGTCCACGCACAGGCCGCAGCGGGTGCAGTCGGCGCCGATGGCCATCGTTTCGGCGGTGGCGCGGCCCTTGATGACACATTCCAGCACATGCGGCACCAGGCAGACCTTGCGGCAATCGCCTTCATGGAAGCAATGCTCCAGCCGATAGCCCACCTGCACCGGGGAGGGCAGGCCGACGACACCGTAGGTGAGGCCGATCGGGCAGAAATAGCGGCACCAGGCGCGGCGCGAGTAGAACACCTCGACCAACAGCCAGAACAGCACCCACAACAGGGCAAGGCCGGGGCCATAGATCAGGGCGCGCGACAGGATGCCGGTGAGCGACAGGGTCTCGAACACGGTGTAGCCGGTCACCCAGGCGAGCACCGCGAACAGCAGCCAGAGCACGCCGCGCAGGCCGCGGTGGAAGGCGTGGCCGCTGACTTTTTTCTTGTCCACCAGATACAGATGCAGGCTTTCCGCCCATTCCGCGAGCAGGTGATAGGGGCAGACCCAGGAACAGAAGCTGCGCCCGCCCAGCAGCACCCAGAGCACGAACACGGTGGCGGTGCCGATCACCAGGTTCACCAGGATGTGCTTGTGCGCCAGCATCACCTGCAACGCGGAATTGAGGTCGATGAGGTGGAAGCCGAGGAAGCGCGAGGCGGTGAGTGAGCCTTCAAGGAGCTGGATGTCCAGCCAGAACGACAGCACGAATAGCAGGTTGACCGCGATCAGCACCGCCCAGCGCCGGTTGCGCCAGGTATGGCTATGGCCGTGCTGCTGGTGCATCTCCTCCGCCAACGCGCGGCGGTTGGCGCCATCCATGCGCTTGAGTTCATGCACCCGGTTCGCGCCGGGGGTGTAGTCCGCGGCGGCGGGCTTGCGCACTTCGCCGCCGAGCAGGATGCGCGCGGATTCCTTGATCGACATCATGCCTCCCAGCCGCGGCGCGGATCGATGACGATGGCGGCCGGCTCGGTCGGACAGGCCATCTCGCACACCCCGCAGCCGACGCAGGCTTCATGCACCACCGGGGTTTTGTTGCCATCGGGCAGCAGCTCCAGGCTGATGGCGCCCTTGATCGGGCAGGTGCGCACGCACAGGTCGCAGACCGGCACGTCAAATGGGTGATCGTTGAGCGGGATCGGCCGCCAGCGGTCCACGTCCATGAAACGCAGGTGCCCGTCGTAGCCGGAACCGCGCGCCGCGCCCTTCCAGCCTTTGCCTTGCCGTGCCAGGCACAGATCGGGCCGGGCCAGACGCGCTACGCCGATGCGCTCCTTCAGGTTGAGGCTGGGTTCCGGGTCTTTTTCCTTTGCCAGCAGGATGGGGGCGCTGGCCATGCGCATGGCGGCGCGCGTGGCCAGGTGCGCGGGTTTTGTGTAGGTCAGGGCGCCGGTGGGGCAGGCCAGGATGCACTGCACCGCGTCACAAGAGAAGTCACAGGCCTGGGCGCGGGCCTCGATGAAGGGGGTGCCGACGCCGTAGCCGTCATCCAGATCGGCGAGCTTCAGGGCGCTGACCGGGCAGACCTGGACGCATTGGCCGCACTTGATGCAGGAGGAGAGAAAGTCGTCCTCTTCCAGGGCGCCGGGCGGGCGCAGTCGCACCGTGCCGGCCTGCGCCAGCGGCAGCCAGGCGGCTCCGCCGGCGGCAAGCAGGGCGCCACCACCAATGAGGGAGCGCAAAAAGTGGCGGCGCGCCTGTGCCGCCTTATGAGGGGTGACCTTAGGAGGGGGGATGGGAGCCATGGCGTGCGGGTTTGGTGAAGCGCGGCGCGTCGTCGCGCAGAATCAGGTTGGGGCTGGAAAAGGGAGCGAGGCGTTCGAGAAAATCCAGGGCCTCCATCAGCGGCGCGTTCTTGAAGAACAGGGCATGCGGCTGTTCCATCCAGATCTGGTCGGCATAGGCGTAAGCCTCGTAGGGGCTGTCGCCACGGCCGTCGTTATTGCGGTCGAAGCCTTGGTAGTCATCCCAGTAATTGCCCCGCCAGGTGTTGCTGCGCACTGTGCCGGCGCCGTTCACCGCAACATGGGTGAGATTCCCCTCGAACACATTGTCGGTGACGATGTTGCCGGTGCGCTCGTTGTTGAACAACATGCCGATGCCGTTGTAGGCGATGCGGTTGCGGCGGATCCATATTTTGCTGTCGGGCTGGTAGGGCGACAGGTCGGAGGCGATGCCGGTGGCGCAATAGATGATGTCGTTGTCCTCCACCACCGTGTTGCTCGCTTCCTTGAAGCCGATGCCCATGCCGGTGGCGCCGGTGGCGTGCGAGATGACGTTGTTGCGGAGGGTGATGCCTTCCGTGTACATGACGTAGATACCCACGGCATTGTCGTAATAGCGGTTGCCCTCCACCAGGTTGGATTGGGCGAACATGAAGTGCATGGAGTAGCGGCTGCGCCGGCCGAGGTTGTTGCGGATGTGGTTGCCGTTGGAATACCAGACCACGAAGTCGCGCGTATCGACCAGGCTGTTGCCCTCGATCAGGTTGTTCATGCTGTACCACAGGCGCAGGCCGTCGCCGCGCACGCCGAGGTCGGCGGGTTTGGAGGAGATACGGTTGTTGCGCACGATGTTTTCGTTGGACTGGCGCAGGTCGATGCCGAACAGGCAGTTGTCAATGACCAGGTTTTCGGCCACGTTGCGGTTCCCGCGTATTTCCAGGCAGGTGTCCTCGGTGTCGTGCGAATCGCCCGAGCCGGTGAGATGCAGGCCGCGCAACACGGCGCCATCGGAGGCCACGGTGAACACGCTGCCCTTATCGCCGGCGTCGATGGTGACGCGCCCCGCCCCATCGATGGTGAGCGGCTTGGCCAGATTCACCGGCCCGGCATAGGTGCCGGGCGGCGGGCGCAGCAGCGAGCCGGCGGGCGCGGCATCCACCAGCGCCTGGAACGGCTTCAGGCCGTGGATGCGTTTGTCCCGCATATAGAGCGGGTAGGTCGGTTTAGGCGCGTTCAATTCGACCCGCACGGGGAGGTGCTCCGAGGCGCCGTGCGCGGCCTCCTGCTCGGGCGCGAAGCCGACTGACGCGGTGGCGAACAGGGCCAGAGCGGCGACCAGGGACAGGCGCGTGAATCGCATCTCGGTAATGGATCAGACGCCGCCGGCTTCTTCTCGCATCGCCTTGCGCCGCAGCAGGATCGCCGGCAACAGCAGGCCGGTCACCAGCAGCAGCATTCCGTAGCCGATGTAGGGGTAGGAATAGGTGGAGAACTGCGCCACCTTGCCCTCACCGAACACCGTGGGCATGAAGGCCTTCACGGTAAACGCGCCCCAGGGGTGCAGGTTGTGGCCGAAGAACCAGAGCCAGCCGGCGTAGTCGATGAGGAAGAACACCGGCAGCAGGGCTGGAACCAGGGCGAGCAACAGGGAGAATGGGCGCGAGACCCAGACGCCGGCGAGCACGACCAGCATGGCTGCCACCAGGCCGCCCATGGTCAGCTTCAGGGCGAGTTCCAGATTGTCGGTCCAGCGCGCGATGACCGCTGGTTCGTTGAAATAGGCGCCGGCGGCGGTACGGTAGTGTTCCAACAGTTCGTTCATGCGCCCGGCGACCAGCATTTCGCCGCCCATCCAGGCCGCCGTCGCCAGGAAACCGGCCGCCAGCACCATGATTTGCGTTTTTCGTGTCGGAAAGGCGAAAGCCGCCAGCATGGCCGCGAAAAAGCCGAAGAAATAGCGCGACAGGCCGCGCTCCACCGGCGCCCCGGCGTCGATGGGGTACATGCCGACGTAATGGTTGATGGTGTTCATCTCATGCACACAGTCCAGTTGTTGCTGTTGCGTGCTCTGGCCGCGCATCTCGGTTTCGCGCTCATCGCCCAGGTCGCCCTGGTAGATCTCGTTTTTCTTGATAACCGCCCCCTTGCAGCCATTGAACACACCGTTGAAATGGAAATGGATGCGGATGCCATCCGGGAAGGCCTCGGGCGGGTAATTCGGGGCCGTGAGCGAAACCCACCAGATCGGCGCGAAATAAGTCGCCAGCAGCACCAGCAGGGCGGCGAGGGTGAGTAGCCGGGTGGCCTGGACGGGCGTGCGGGTCATTTCGGAATCCTGATAGTGGGGAATGTGGATAAAGGAGGGCGGGCGCCGGCGCGCCCGCCACAGGCATTACTTTTTCTTGGGCGTAGGCAGACGTGACATGGCGTCGCTTACCGCTTCAATATCGGCATCACTGTAGGCCTTGATCACCTTGACCATGTCGCGGTCAGCATTCTTGCGCTTGCCGGCGCGCATCTCGCCCAGTTGCCGCTGCATGTACTTGAAATGCTGGCCGCTCAGCATGGGAATGAACTTGGCTTCGTTGCCCTCGCCATTGGCGCCGTGGCAAGACTTGCAGTCCTTCTCGTACAGTGCTTTGCCCTGCTTGACAGTCTTGCCAGAACCCTTGCCGTTCTTCGGCGAGAGCTTGAGGGTGTGCATGTAGGCGGCACTGTCGGCCATCTCCTGCGCGGTCATGGACTGGGCGAACGGGTACATGGTGGGGTTGTCGCGGTGGCCGCTACGGATGTCCACCATCTGCTTGATCAGTACCGCCGTGTGCTGGCCGGCGACCACCGGCAGGGTGCCATCCGGGCGGCCGATGCCGCTGGCCAGGTGGCAGCCGGAGCAGACTTCGTAGACTTCTTCGCCTTGCTTGGCATTGCCCTTGAGCTTGAGTGGGTCGCCGCCGCCCGCGGCGGGAATCCCCGCCCAGGTAGAAGCGGAGGCCAGGGCGAAACAGAGGGCGAGTAGTTTGCTGGTTTTCATATTCAAACTCCTTGAATTGGGGAAAAGGGGGATTGGCAGGGCGCCTGCCGTGCATGGAAAGCCAAAGCACGCCGCGTGGCATTGATGAACGTCAATTCGTTGACCAACATCAATATTTTCCGCGAATGAAAAAGGGGGAGCCGCAGCTCCCCCGTGTTGCCCATCAGGCGATTACTTCACCTTTTTGGCGTGGTGTTGCTCCAGATAGGTCTTGGCGCGCAGACCGATGTCGGCCGCCTTGACTTGATACTGCCACCATTGGCCGGCCCACAGGGTGGCGTTCTGCCAATCCTGCGCCTTCACCGCGGCATCCATCTTGATCTTGACGTCCTTGGTCTTGCTCAGTTGGTCGAAGGCGTCGTCAACCAACGCCACGACATCCGGGAAGTCTTTGTAGTTGACGCTGGTGATGTAGGCTACGACCGAGTCGATGACCGCCTGGGTGTCCAGGTTGGTCTTGTGCTGCTTCTCATAATCGGCCTTGGTGTAGACCTTGGCTTCCGCCTTGGCCATCTTGCCGGCCTTCCAGCCCTTCGGCTTGACCAGCATGTAACCCTGCATTTCCAGGTGCAACGCAGAACAGAACTCAGTGCAGTAGTAAGGGAAGACGCCTTCGCGGTCGGCCTTGAACTTCAACGTCACGGTCTTGCCAGGTTCCACAGAGGCGTGGATGTTGAACCCGCCGACGGTGAAGCCGTGGGTCTCGTCCTGCGCGCGTTCGAGGTTGGTGAGATAGATGGTCACTTCGTCACCTACATTCACGTTGTCGATGATCTCGGGCGTGATGTGCGAGCGGATCAGGGTGCCGTAGACCGTCACCTTTTTGCCCTTCTTGACGGTCTTCTCCTCGCCGCCTCTGACCGCGCCGGGGTGTTTGGAGTCGGTGCGGCTGTTGGTGCCTAACTTGTAGCGGATGCCGGGCTTCAGCTTGTCAGCGGCGATGGCAACCGCGTAGTGCGGCTCGCCCAGGCCGATCGGCATGTCGTAGATCAACTGCATCTTGTCGTTGCCGATGTCGATCAACTGATGGTTCTGCGGATGCAGCGGGCCTACCGGGTTGAAGCGGTCGATCGCCAGCTTGTTCAGCGCAACCAGATAATGCCCCTTGGGACTGGCCGAATCACCCTCCATGGTCATCAGGTGGCCGATGTTGTAGTGAATCGATATTTTGTCCAGCACCTTGCCCTTGCAGTAGTCCCACTTGGCCACCTGGGAATCGACGTAGAGCGACGTATAAGCCACACATTTCTCCGAATCGAACTGGGTATGCAGCGGCCCCAGGCCAACCTGAACCTGGGTATACAGCGTGTCACGCATGCCGAGGATAGGAATGCCATAGGCATCCTTGCCCTCGAAGCGCCTGGCCTTGATGGCGGCCTGTATCTTGTCCCAGCCATACACAGAGACGTGGGTGTCAAGCTTGCCGGAGACGACGATGAACTTGCCGTCCGGGGTGACATCGACGCCATGTGGACTCTTCGGTTCGGGGATCAGGAACAGTGCGCCAGCCGTGATCGCCACGTTCATCGGAATGACCTTGTGGCCGTTGATGGTCTTGGCCTTGCCTTGGGCGACCAACTTCTCGCCAATTTTCCAGTTGAGGACGTGCATGTAGTCGGTGTCCTTGGCGGAACAGCCCGCCTCGAACGGTGGCCGGCCGCGCTCGATGCCACCGACATAACGCTCGGAGCAAAACGAATTGGTGAACGCCCAGCCATCCGACGGTCCCTTGCCGGCATCGGACAAATCCTGGCTATAGGGCGGTAATTCAAAGGAGAACGACTTTCCCATGTCGATGCGGCCTTTCTTGCGGTCGAACTTCCAGAACGACATGCCGCCGCGGTATTTGTCGTTGAACTCCTCCAGCGGCACAAACTTCTTGTCCAGCGGTGCGGCGTATTGTGAGGCTTCGATCACGTATTCCGTGTTGCTGGTGACGAAGGCGCCGCCGTGCTCGGACATGAACACCGGGTTGGCGATGATCTGCTTGGTCTCGAAGTCGCGCAGGTCGATGACCGCGATGCGCGGGTTGGCCTTGTCGTTGATGAACAGGAACTGGCCGTCGTAGTTGCCTTTGGTCTCGGAAAGCGCCGGGTGGTGCGAGTCGCCCCAGGTTAGTTCCTTGCCATTGATCCAGCCCCCCTTCAGCACGGCCTTGGATTCCTCGTCGTAGCCGTAGCCCTGCCAGGGTTCCGGCGTAAACACGCCGATGTACTTGAGGATACGCATGGACGGGATGCCATAGACGATGACCTGGCCGCTGTGGCCGCCGGAACTGAAGGCGAGGAACTCATCGCGTTTGCCGGTGGGCACATAAGTCTTGGCTGCGGCGAGCAAATCTTGCTGGGATAGCCCGCGCTTCTTCATGACGTCTTGCAGGGAATCGGCAGACCAACTGAGTCCGGCCGACAGTCCCAACGCAGACGCCACAAGCAGTGACAGGGCGTGGAGGGTAGCGCGCTTCATGATGCCTCCTGAAATGAAGAGATAGGTGTGCGACAAAATGCCGCAGCCGACTGTTTAGCCCTTTGTGGACATCTTGATATTGATGATTATCAAGAATCGGGGAAAAGTGGCGACGACGGCCACAGGCCGGAAGGCGGTACGGATGTCTACTGATCGGGAGTGGAAAATTGTAGGGGCGACGGATTACGGCGCCTGTGCCAACCCATTCGGCGCTACAACTTTGTTCGCCCTCAGCGCAGCAATGCGAGGCAGGCGACGAGCAACGCGAGCAGGGCGGCGGCTGCGATGGCAACCTCGCGGCGGCGGGCGCCGGTGAGCCGCCGTTCTAATTCATCAGCGCGGTTTTGCAATGCCGCGGCCACGCCTTCCATCCGGGTACGCTGGGTTTGCGCCAGGCTGGCGGTGCTTTCGCAACGCGTGAGGGCTTCTTGCAGGGAGGCGAATCGCCGCGCCAGGTCGGCCTCGCCCGCGTCGAGGGCGGTGAGGGTCTGCTCGACCTGCGCCGCGAGCCCCTTCACCGTTTCGGCGTTGCAGGTGACCGCTTCCTGAAGTTCGGCAATCTGCTGCGAAACCAGTTCGGCGGAGGCATCCGCTTGGCGCGCGGTGAATACGGGAAGTGCCGCCGCCACGATGTTGCCAAGGTAGGGCAGCGCAGCCTTCAGGATGGGAAGCCAGGCGGCCATGGGTTATTCCTGCGAATGCGGCGGTCCCCCGACAGGGGTTCCGCCGAATCGCGCATTTATTGCCGCTGTTTTTCCTCTTTCTTGATTTTCTTCGCCGCCTTCTTTTCCTTCATGGTCTTGGCGGGCTCTTTCTTCGCGGTTTTCTTGCCTTCTTGGCCTTTCATCATCTGCTCCTGAAATTTCGGCCTGGTGGCCGTTGGAAAGAGGCCGGCTGCGGCGCAGCGGCGGCCAGGGTGGGTTGGAAGAGGCCAGTTCGTGTCCACTCAGTCGCGGTGAAACAGGGGTTCTGTCCCAACTTGTTTCCCATGATAAGCGTGGATATTCATCCAGGCACGCTCATTTCCAGGCCGCTTACCGCAATAACGCGATCCACCCCGGTAGCGTAAGCAGGAACAGCAGGCTGCTCCAGCTTGCGGTGAGCGCCGCCGCGCGCACGTCGAGGTGGAAACGGTCGGCGAAGGAGGCAGCCATGAGCATGGTGGGCATGGCGGTTTCCAGGATGGCGCCGACTTGGGCGGGGCGCAGTTCGCTGAAACTGGCGCGCGCCAGGGCGTAGACCAGGAGCGGGGCGATCAGCAGCTTCACGGCGACGGCGGCGAGCACCGGACGGGTGGGTTTGAGGTTGCCCCAGGGGATCGACAGGCCGAGGGTGAACAGCATGATCGGGATGGTGGCCTGGCCCATGAACTTGGCAGCCTTGATCAGGGGGGCGACTTCGAGGCCGGAAAGGTTGACCGCGAAGCCGAGCACGAAACCCCAGATCGGCGGCAGCGACAGCACGGTGCGGAACAGACTGTGGCCGTGGCCGCCCTCATGCCCCAGGCGGGTGGCGACCCAGACCCCGAAGGTCCACACCAAGGGGGTGGAGGCGAGGACGTCGGCGAAGGCGGCGTAGCTGCCGCCGAGGTCGCCGTAGAGGAAAGTGAGGGTGGGGTAGCCCATGAACAGCACGTTGCCGAAGCTGCCGGCAAGCAGGATGGCGGCGCGCGTCTCGCGCTTGAGATCGCGTCCCAGACGGGTATGCCAGAGCAGCGGGTAGAGCAGGGCGAAGCTGAAGCCGATGCCGGCGAGGGTGAGCAGTGGGATGGTGAGCAGTTCGCGGCTGATCGTCGCCTGCGCCGACAGCGCGAACAGCAAGGGCGGCGCGAACACGTCGATCACCAGGCGGTTGAGGTTGACGCGCAGGGCGTCGGCCGGGAATTCCGGGCGGAAGCGCACCCAGGCGCCACCGGCCGCGACCAGCAGTGCGATGGGCAGCCAGACTTGCAGGAGGAGTTGGAGCAGGAAGTCGGGGGTCACGGAAGGGTCAGGAAAGGGTTGACGACATGCACGCCTCCGTAATCCTGGTCGTGGGTGAGGCCTTCGGAATACACCACGCTCGCGCCAAGCGCCAGGGCGGCGGCGATGATGGCCGCCTCCCAGAAAGGCAACGGATAGCGCTGCCTGATGCCGAGGGCATTCAGCATGAGCGCGGCGTCATTGATGGCTAGCGGACGCAGCAGGAATTGCCGGATGGCCGCCTCGGCCAGTTCATGGCTCATGGCCGGTGTGGCGCCGCGTGTGGCGTTGACGTAGAACTCCTGCAAGACCTGGAAGGACAACCCCCAGTCGGAGCCACTCAACAGTGACCGGGCGGTAAGCCGCTTGTCGGCCTCGTCTGGGGCAGACGAAATGGCGTAAAGCAGGATATTGGTATCAAGCAGGGCGGCGGGCATGGGCTTCGTTCCGATTCAGTCGATCCGCTGCACGGAACGTTCCTGCCTGGTCCAGGGCGGCGAACAGGGCGACCCTGTGATCGGGCGCGGCACTCGAAGCGCGGGTAAAGGTTTGCAGATAGTCGCGTACCAGGGCGCTGACTGAAGTGCCCCGCTCCGCCGCCGCGATACGGGCTTGGCGATAAGTTTCATCGTCCAGGGAGAGGGTCAGGTTTTTCATTCGCATACTCAAAGTTACACAGTTACACGTGAATGAAAGTCTAACGGGCATGGATTGAGGCCAACCCGGATGATGAAACCGGCGCACTTGTAGCGCCGGCGCCTCGCCGGCGCTACTCCTCGCCCGCTTCCATCCCCAGTTCCTGAATCTTGCGGGTGAGGGTGTTGCGGCCCCAGCCGAGCAGGTTGGCGGCTTCGATCTTGCGACCGCCGGTGTGGGCCAGGGCGACGCGGATCAGGGTGCGTTCGAATTCGCCGGTGAGGTCGCCGAGAATGCCGGATTCGCCGCGCGTGAGGCGGGCCTGGGCGGTGTGGGCGAGGGCTTCGGCCCAGTCCAGTGCGGCCATGGCCGTTTCCGGATGCTCTTCCGCCGGCAGGTCCTTGGCCTCGACCACCTGGCTAGGCGCCATGACGGTGAGCCAGTGGCACAGGTTTTCCAGTTGCCGCACGTTGCCGGGGTAGGGCAGGGCGGCCATCGCCTGCATCGCCTCGTCGGAGACCTGTTTTATTTCCACGCCGAGTTCCTGCGCGCTTTTTTGCAGGAAGTGGCGCGCCAAAAGCGGGATGTCTTCGCGCCGCTCGCGCAGGGAGGGCAGCTTGATGCGGATCACGTTGAGGCGGTGGAACAGGTCTTCGCGAAACTGGCCGCTGCGCACCCGCTCTTCCAGATTCTGGTGGGTGGCGGCGATCACCCGCACGTCGACGCGCACCGGCGCATGGCCGCCAACGCGGTAGAAGTCGCCATCGGCGAGTACACGCAACAGCCGCGTTTGTAGGTCGGAGGGCATGTCGCCGATTTCGTCCAGGAACAGGGTGCCGCCGTCGGCTTGCTCGAAGCGGCCGCGGCGTGAGGCGGTGGCGCCGGTGAAGGCGCCGCGTTCGTGGCCGAATAGTTCCGATTCCAGCAGGTCTTTCGGGATGGCGGCGGTGTTCAGCGCGATGAACGGTTTGTCGCGGCGCGGGCTGTGCCGATGCAGGGCATGGGCGACCAGTTCCTTGCCGGTGCCGGTCTCGCCGGTGATCAGCACGGTGGTATGGCTTTGCGCGAGGCGGCCGATGGCGCGGAACACCTCCTGCATGGCGGGTGCCTGGCCGAGCATGGCTTCGCCTGCCGGGCCGGCTTCCAGGCCGCTGCATGACTCGACCCGGTTGCCTTCCTCTAGCGCGCGATGGATCAGCTCCAGGGCATGATTCACGTCGAATGGCTTCGGCAGGTATTCGAAGGCGCCGCCCTGGAAGGCGGAAACGGCCGAATCGAGGTCGGAATAGGCGGTCATGATGATGATGGGCAGGCGCGGCTGCTCGGCTTTGAGACGCTCCATGAACTCCAGGCCGCTCATGCCGGGCATGCGGATGTCGGACAACACCGCGCCCGGCGTTTCCTTGTCCAGCGCGCGCAGGGCGGCGGCGGCCGAGTCGAAGATGCGGTGCGGCAGGTTCTCGCGCGCCAGGGCTTTTTCGAACACCCAGCGGATGGAACGGTCGTCGTCGATGATCCAGACAGGTTTCATGTGGCCGGCCTATTTAATTGGAAGAAAAATGGAAAAACAGGTGCGCCCCGGTTGGCTGTCCAGGTAAATGGCGCCTTCGTGGCGCTGTACCAGGGTCTGCGCCAGGGTGAGGCCAAGGCCGCTGCCGCCCTCGCGCCCCGAAATCAGGGGGAAAAACACCTGGTCGCGCATTTCTTCGGGGATGCCAGGACCGTTGTCGATGACATCCACGCGCAACGCCAGCTTCCAGCGCTTCATCGCCAGGGTCACCTGGCGCGCAATGCGTGTTTTCAGCACGATGCGGCCTGAGCCTTCGAGCGCCTGGGCGCCGTTGCGGGCGATGTTGAGCACGGCCTGAATCAGTTGTTCCGGGTCGCCTTCCAGCTCCGGCAGGCTAATGTCGTAATCACGGCGGATTTCCAGGCGCGGGTATTCGGCCATGAGCAGGCTGCGCACCCGCTCCAGGACCTCGTGCAGGTTCACCGCCTGCACCACCGGCCGCTTTGCCGGGGCCAGCAGGCGGTCGAGCAGGCTTTGCAGGCGGTTCGTCTCCTGGATGATGACCTGGGTGTATTCCTTCAGTTCGCTCTCTTCCAGTTCCTCTTCCAGCAATTGCGCCGCGCCGCGGATGCCGCCCAGGGGGTTGCGAATTTCGTGGGCCAACTGGCGCAGCAGGGTCTGGCTGGCCTGGGTCTGCGACATGACCTGTTCGTCACGGGCAATGCGTCCGCTACCACCGGCCGCGCACAGTTCCAGCACGGCGGAACCGGGCGCGGTATCCAGGGGGGTGACAGTGGCGCTCAGGGTCAGCGTTTGGCCGAGGAGATGCAGGGTCAGGTCATGCTCGGTGAAGCTGACGCCCTCATGCAGGGCGGAATCCAGTACGCGCACCAGATCGGTGCATTCGCCTAGCGTGGCCGACAGCGGGCGTGCCAGCGCGTGGTAAGCCGATACCCCCAGCAGATTCTCCGCCGCCGGGTTGAGGTAGCGGACGATCTGCCGCTCATCGAGGATGAGCACGGCGGTGGCAAGCAGATCGAGGCTCGGTGCGGCGAAGTCCATGGGCGTAGTGGAGTGGGAGGTGCTTCCTGTTTAGCAAGAAGCGGGCCACTTACTCGACCTCCGCCTCACCGAATATGCGCCAACTCCTTGTTAAGCATTTCGATGTTCTTTTCGTGCAGGCGCACGGCGTCCATCAGATGATTGAGTTCGGCGCCGGGTTGTCGGCGGCCGCTGGCGTAGGCGGATTGGGCCGCGTTGAGGTTGTGTTGCTCGCTGCCCAGTTCTTCCAACAGGAGTTGCCGGCGCATGTCATCGCGCTTTCTCTGGGTGCCAGGATCGACGCGCGGGAAGGTGTCAGGGGTGCGATTGCTCGCCGCGCTACGTTTTTTTCCACTTCTCATCTCTGCCGTGGCAGATTTGCCGGCGGGGGTTCGCGGTGCCGGGCCGAGATCGAGTTTCTTGGCACCGGGTCGGGGCATGTTGGTGTAGGTGACATGCCCATTTTCGTCGACGAATTTGTAGATTTCGGCGCAAACCCAACCGCTCCAGGCCAGTGTTAGACAGGCCAGCAGCAGGACGGCGGGGGTGCGAGGGATTGGGCACGAATGTTTGAGCATGGGGAACCCTCTGGAATTGGCCGCCATTATAAGGAAGCCTTCACCCGAACATCGGCGGCGGCACTATCATCGGGCACATCGCCATCGTCATTCCGGGGGGTAATCATGTTCAGATTTTCCATTCTGCTGCTGCCGTTGGCGCTGTTCGGTTGTGGCGTGGAAACGGTGGGAACGGCTGCCGTCGTGGCGACGGCAAAAAAGCAGGAGATCGAGCAGGGAAGGCAGCTCAAGGAATCGATCAAGCAGCAGATGGACGCGGCCGCGCTGTTGGAACAGCAAAGGCTGCAAGCACTGGAGGCGGGCGCGGACGGAAAGTGAGGCAGCCGCCATCCGCCAACGCTTGGCCGGGGTAGAGTCGGAGGCAAAGAAAAAGGCTCAGTTCGCATTAAGTAGTGATGAGACTAGGTAGCTGGTCGCAATCCCTGTCACCACGGGCATTTCGCTCAAATTCACTACTACCGGCAGACTCCTTGGCTGTTTACACGGGAAGCCATGACACGACTGGCTTTGTAGGGTGCGGTCACAGTGCATCCACACTTAACGCGAACTGAGCCAAGAAAAAGGGCGGGTTTTTCCAAACCCACCCTTTTCCCTGTGGGCGCGAACGCTTACAGGCTGTAGTACATCTCGAACTCGACCGGGTGGGTGGTCATGCGGAAGCGGGTGACTTCTTCCATCTTCAGTTCGATGTAGGCATCGATCATCTCGTTGGAGAAGACGCCGC
>Ga0210044_10000178_pt1 | contig 92005 bp, 79 predicted proteins | sample CryGey13umfilter_2_FD_183959 | JGI IMG/M metagenome (GOLD analysis project Ga0210044, IMG submission 183959) | Groundwater microbial communities from aquifer in Utah, USA - Crystal Geyser 4/9/14 3 um filter (SPAdes) (version 2) | ecosystem: Environmental > Aquatic > Deep subsurface >... | reverse complement strand
TTTTGCAAAGTTAAATATGCTGAAATTTAATTCAGTTCTTAAATTACCATCTAATGATTTTTGTGGATTTTCTTCGGAAAAGTTATCAATTCCTGATTTTAACAAATAATTTTTGGATTGTTTTGAAGCTTTATTTCCATAAGTTGAATAGGATGTTTTGTAGTTATTTCTTTTGAGATAACTAATTATATCTAAATAATCTGGATTGTTTTCATCTGAATTATTTGAGGGCATGGAACCCAAAATGTCGGGCAAGAGATCATCACTTGTTTTGGAAATTTTGAGGCCATTCTTCCAATATAGACTTGCTTTTTTTAAGGAATCAAGAAAAGGTGATATACTGTAATTATTTATGTATGTATTTATATTTGAGTTAAATAGACCATCAACAATAATATAAACGATATTTGGCTTCTGTGCATCTTCAATTTGTTTAAAAAAAGGTGCTAAGGTGCTTTTCATATTGTTGAATTGTAAAAATGGATATTCATTTCCGACATATTTTTTTTCCGGATATAATTTTTGAAATAATGCAATTTCATTCTTAATTTTTTCCGAATTATTTATTTCCTTTCCATCATTTAAATAGTTGGAAATACTTTTAGTAAAAAAAACTAATTTTAAGTTGTTGCAATTATAAGCCTCTATCGTATTATGCTCATTTGCAATTGTATAGAAGGTTCTATGGAAAGGAATTAGTATTGCGAATATTATGAGAAATAGCAAAATTTTGCCTTGAGGAAGCGAAATGTTATTGCTTTTATATATTGCTAAGAAAAATAAAAATATTATTAGAGAATATGAAATTATAGAAATTGCTTGGAATGAAATTATAGTTTTGATTAATTCTAAAATACCTGAAAAGGTGAATGTAAAAATAATTTCGTCTAGAGGCACTAATGTCATGTTAAAATATTGAATTAGAGCTATATAAGAGACTAATACTGAGATAATAAAAGCTAAATAAATGTTGGTAGCTATTTTTGGTTTTATAACCGCAAAAATTACTAATAATGGAAATATCATTGCTAAATAACTTCCTTCCAAAGGTATATCGCGGAAGGCCGAAATAGTTGCCGATTTTAAGGAATATTCTATAAGTGGATGATTTGCAACAATGTAGAAGTATTCTATGAATTTTATAATGAATAGGCAAAATAGAAGAAGAATACTTATAATGATGAATCTATTTGAAAAATGGAGAAATTTTAGCCAAAATCTATTTGCTACTTTAAACTTTTCGAAATTCAATTTGTAGTTTATAGAAAAAATATATTTTTGAACTAACCACCTTAAAATTAAAGCAATCATTATCGAAAAAGCTACAAAAAGAATAGCCATAGCTATAGTGGAAAATGGTCGAATTGCAGGATTTGTAACTTTGTCGGCAAGCTCAATAAAAGGTTGACGCAAGAAACCATGTATGGCAAAAATATACATGGAAATTTCTCCAATAAAAACTATTAAATGAGATATAATTCTTTGATTAATAAATAGTTTCTGTAATTTAAGAGAAACAATCAGCAATAGAAAAGCAATGCTTAAGTGACTAAAATAGAAAGCATTTTGATTTAAATTTCCAAAAATAAATATAGCAATAGCAATTAAAACCCAATATTTTTTAATCTTAATTTCCCCTTGCGATGCAAGTAAAATTCCAAAAATAAATACTGGAAGATTTCCAATAAAATGAAAATAGAAACTGTTATCAATTTTTAATAAAAGGTTTCCCCAGATTAACATAACAGCATAAGAAATTGCAGCTGTGGTTATTAAGCCAACTATTGAAAATTTATTATAAATTTTCAATAGCAACGGAAAAACCATATATAGTTCTACTATCATTCCATAGAACCACCAAGGACCGTTAAGGGAGAATATTTCACCGGGAATAAAATTAGTTGCGAAACTTAATTTTAGGAGATAATCAACAACTGGAAATGAATTTGAGTGCCAAATAATCTCAAAAATTGCGAAGAAAATTAGAGCAAATATATAAGTTGGATACAATTTATTTAAGCGTTTTGCCATAAAAAAACGCCATTTTATTTCAGCCTTTCCATAAGCTAACATAAGTCCATATCCGCTGAGCAAAATAAAAATTTGAACTCCATAATGACCTATAAATGAAAATGATAAGTCAATTATATTTAATGGATTTTCTACTATTTCATTCCAAAAAACATGAATTCTACTTATAGAAAAATCAAATTCATTTTCTCCTGTCATGGGTGAAATATGATGAAAAAAATTGTGAAAAGCTATCATTAAAATTCCAATTCCTTTAAGAAAATTAGAATCTTTAATATCCAAGGCCTTATGATAAATGTTCAATTTCAAATGATTATTTCAATAATTGCTGCAAATATATGAATCATTTATTATACTTCTTCCCAATGATAATTGCAAAAAAAAGTATAATTTCGCTCCCATGAAAGTAGCTTCAAACAAGCTTAGCGATATTTATAAGTATTATCTGACCAATCTTTTAAGGGTTTATTCTGATAATGAAGGGGCAATTTTACTTAAAAGATTAATTGCATTTTTTGCCGAAATCGATAGCTATAAGATACCTCAAATGCTTGATGATGTCAGAGTTTCTGAGTCTCAATTACTGAAAATTCATTTTGGTGTTAAAGATTTGCTAAAGCATAAACCTCTCGAATATATTCTGGAGGAAGTTGAGTTTTATGAAATGAAATTCAAAGTGAATCAAAATGTTCTAATACCGCGACCTGAGACAGAAGAATTAGTAGATTTAATTTGGAAAAATTCTTCATCAAGTCCAGCAAAACCTAAACTATTTGATATTGGTAGCGGATCTGGTTGCATTGCAATTTGCCTTTCAAAATTGCTAAACGCTGATACTTATGCTGTTGATTGCTCAAAGGAGGCTATCAAAATTGCCAAACAAAATGCTACAACTAATTGCGCTGAAGTAAAATTTATTGAAACTGATTTTCTAACTGTGGCTAATTGGAAGTATTTGCCTAAAAAAATTGATATTATTGTTAGCAATCCTCCTTATGTTAGGAAGTCAGAAAAGCTTTTAATGAAGCCAAATGTTCTTGATTATGAGCCAGAAAAAGCAATTTTTGTGGATGATGAAAATCCACTTATTTTTTATAAAGCGATTGCTGATTTTGCTTTTAAAAACTTATCTGAAAAAGGCAAAATATATCTTGAAATCAATGAATTCCTTGCTGTTGAAACTGCTGAGGTTTTTAAAAGTCTTTATCCAAAAGTGAAATTAATAAACGACTTAAATGGCAAAAAAAGATTTTTGTTAGTCGAGAAATAAGTAGTCATTTTTATATATAATAATCCACTACAGCTGTCTCTATTTTCAACGAATTCAAAAAATATATTACCTTAAGATGTTCAGGATGATTAAGATAGATTTCTAAAGAATTTTTGTCCTGAAAATTAATGGTCAAAATAAAATCAAATGCAACCTCTCGGTCGCTAATATTTATGCCAGTTTCGAGCCTCAGAATTTCTGATATCCAAAGTCGTAAATTATTTAATTTTGAATTTACTTCTAAAATTAATTGAGATTTTTCTTCTTCAGAATAATCTATAAATCTAATCATAACAATATGTTTAAGCATAAATAATGTTTTGTAATATGAAGAATAAAATTAAAAAATATTTCATATAAATAGCATTATTCTATACATTTGCAGCCTATTCAATTTAACCCAACAAAATTAAACTTATGAAAAATGTAACCTTGCTGTTTTTTTTCTTAACTATTTCGCTTATTTCTGTTTCGCAAAACATTGATAATAAAAATCTTACACTTGATTTAATAAAGTCATTTAGCAACAAATTTCATACAGACAAAACTAATATTGCTTTACAAAATGCTATAAGTTCTAACGACATTCGCAAGCTTGCAATAAACCGCAATAACCTTGGGAAAACTGATAATTATTTTAAGTATAAGGTTGAAACCAATGGTATTACAGACCAGAAATCTTCTGGCCGTTGTTGGCTTTTTACTGGATTAAACGTTCTTAGACCTATTGCTACAGCTAATATGAACATTAGTGACATAAAATTTTCTCAAACTTTTCTTTTTTTTTATGATCAACTTGAAAAAGCAAACCTATTTTTGGAGGGAATAATTGATACAAGAACAAAACCTCTGGAAGATAAAAGAGTAGAATGGCTTTTGAAAAATCCTATAGGCGATGGTGGCCAATGGACTGGTCTGGTCGATTTGGCTACTAAGTATGGTATTGTGCCAGAAGATGTTATGCCTGAAAGCTATAATTCTGAAAATACAAGAATAATTTCAGAATTACTGGCAAATAATCTCAAAGCCGATGCAATGGAAATTAGAACAATGGCTTCTCAGAAAAAATCTGATGCTGCCATTAGCTCAAGAAAAATAGAAATGCTTTCTGATATTTACAAAGTTTTAGCTCTTAGTTTGGGAGAGCCTCCAACAGAGTTTTCATGGCGCTTCACCGATAAGGATAATAAAATCTCTGAGCTAATAAATTATACTCCAATAACATTTTATAAAAAATGGGTAAATATTAATCTTACTGATTATGTGATGTTTATGAATGATCCTTCGAGACCATTTTATAAACTTTATGAAATTGACTACGACCGTCATCTTCTTGAAGGTGGTAATTGGAAATATATAAATTTGCCTATCAATGAAATTAAAGATTATGCAAAAAAATCTATTATTGCCAATGAAGCTATGTATTTTTCATGCGATGTTGGAAAACAGCTGGACATCGACCGAGGATATCTCGACATAAATAATTATAATTATTCTGGGCTGTTCTCTGTGAATTTTGAGATGGATAAAAAGCAAAGAATAGAAACTTTTGCCAGTGGTTCAACGCACGGAATGACTCTGGTTGGTTTAGATGTGGATAAAGAAGATAAATCTACAAAATGGTTGTTAGAAAATTCTTGGGGAATGAAAGGTTACAAAGGATTTCTGATAATGACTGATGACTGGTTTAGCGAATATATGTTTCGCTTAGTCATAAATAAAAAATATATCCCTGAACAAGTGATGAAAATTCTTGAAACTAAGGCTGTTATGTTACCTCCTTGGGATCCTATGTTTGCTGATGAATTATAAACCCTAAATTATATATTATGAAAAAGTTGATGTCGTTTTTTTTAGTAATCTCTATTATTTCTATAACTTATTCTTGTAAAAAAGCTGTAGCTCCTACAGTTTCTACTGGAAGTGCAACAAATGTACAATATCAAACTGCTACCACTGCTGGCAGCGTGGATAATAATGGCGGCGGTACTGTGAGTGAAAGGGGATTTGTTTATTCCAATGTACAAAGTGTTACAATTGGTGGTACCTATGTTAAACAAGCAATTTCTGGCTCAGGCGATGGTGCTTTTACTTCAGATTTAACTGGATTAAGTCCTAGTACAACCTATTATTATAAAGCTTATGCCATCAACGAAGCTGGAACTTCTTATGGCGAGGAAAAGACTTTTACAACACTTTAAAACTATACTTAAATTTGTTTTTGTATTTTAAAAACTTATGTAATGTATTTTTAATTAAATCATTACATAAGTTATTATGTTAAAAATAAAATACTATTTATTTTAATTATAATATAATTTTAGAAAATCTGCACTTTCTTTCTGTAGATTTTCAGTCCATTATCTATATTTATAAAATATAAACCCGCCTTTAAACTTGAAATATCTAATTGAATATCGCTTATATTTGATGACATTTTTTCAAGCAAGATTTTTCCATCAATCGAAATTATTTTCATCGAGATATTTTTATTATCTATATCTTCAAGCTTAATATTTAAAACATTTTTCGCTGGATTTGGAAAAACTCGCAATTTATTGTCAATCAATTCATCTTCCATTCCCACATTGCCAGTATAATAATGAGCATTCCATCCTGCTTCATTCACACTGCCATTGCTTGCAAAAATAACAAGCATCTTTCCATGTGTAGCTGTGATTGATGGTGGAATTTGGTTTCCAGAATATTGAGCCAAAAGCACTGATGGTGTTTGTACAGGGTCGTAGATTTTTATCCAATCTTGATTTTGTTCAGTTTTAAAAGAAGTAAAATAAAGTATAATTGCTTGAGGCCCTTGCGGGTCAATTAGCCACCTACACATCACGGCATCATTATAATTATTTGTGTCGCTTCCATCGGAGAAATTACCGGTTGGGGTGTTCAGATTTAAAGTTCCGTGGCAATATACTGGCATTATTGATTTGAAAGATGCATCAAATCCATCGGCTGATTGAGACATATCTGATTTGAATCTTACGAGCAAATTTTGCCCTGTTGAGCTTACTGATGCGGGTAAATTTTGCCCTGAGAAAGTTCCTAAAACTGAATCTGTATTTGAGTTGCCATCATACACTGTTATAAAGTCTGATGCAGCTAAATCCATTCTGTCAAAATCAAGTTGTATATGGCCAACTGTTTGATTTGGAGTAATTAACCAGTAGCAATCTTCACCATCTTGATAATTTTTTGGACCAGAGCCATCGAAAATCACCCCACTTAAACTTGTGATATTTTTCCATGAAGTACAATAATTTGGATATAAATTGGTATCAGGTTTTATGTCAAAAATTGCTCCCTCACCAGCTGAAAAATCGCTCCCACCTGGATTAAGATTGTTTAAATAAAAATATCCATTATATGCTCCGCTCCATCCCCAATTAAAATGAAAATAATCTGCTCCTTGGTAACCATCTAAGTTAAAAGCATGTCCAGCACCGCTGCCAGTACTTGGGTATCCATGATAATATAAGGGAATTTTATTGTCTAAATTTTGAATCAATTTGGTATTCCATTGAGGATTTGAAAAGCCAGATTTTGAACTTATATAAATCCCATCGCTATATCCAAAATAATTTTTATATGCTGATACACAACTATTTGACCAAGCTCCAGAACCTGAAGCAGAATATCCCATATCCACAGAAACACCACAATGATATAATAATTGAGCTATTTGTTGACTATCATGGCTTCCAATTTTATTTGTCATTTCATTCCATTTATAATTGGTTGTGCCAAAATTTGCTGAAAGTTGACCATAATATGAGCTGTAATAGGAATAAGATCCGGTGCCAAAATCTGGATATTTATAATAATACATTATTTGAGCCATCGCTACCGCCACACAACCAGCATAAGCATGTCCCGAGGGACCAAACTGATCTTCTGGACACAAAGCATTATATCCTCCACCTTGATCCCATTCGCTCAATAATAATGGCAATTGATTTTTGCCATTAAAAACAATTAAATTTGATAAATTACTGTTTTTCAAATGTTTCCACAGCGAATTTATTGTTTCATCGCCTTCCAAATGTAATGTTCTAATTTCTTCAATTTCATCTGCATATCCTTGAATCCATTCTGAAAATGCTGCAGGCGGATTTTCCATTGTAAGATTTTGATCAAAATCGTAAGCTAAAATTGGACTTGCATCATCGTCTGCCGAAACTATGATAAATCCTTGATTGGATATATTAAAAACATAGATAACTGCTTTGGAATTTCTCTCTTCTGAATATTTTAATGAAATTTGTATAGAAGAGTATTCTACAGTTTTTAATTGATTTATTCTCTCGTAATAAAAATTTTTGCCAACAATCGAGGCTGTATTTATATCTACAAAATCAGCCTTAGCATCATAAGCAACTGAAAATAAACACATTATTATTGAAATTAAAAACAATCTTTTCATCTTATTTATTGAATTTGTGCATGGCAAATATATAAAATCATTTATGTAATGTTGAACCTTTTTTAAAAATAGAATATAGCCAAATTGTTATATTTTTGTGTTCGTAAGTTCAAATGGAAATATGGATATTTTAATAAAAAATATTAAGGAATTAGTTGGTATCAGATCAAAATCAACGTGTTTTGTAGCTGGTAAAGAAATGATGCATTTAGAGACTTTGAATGATGCATATCTTATTGTAGATAAAGGTCTTATCTACGATTTTGGAGTTATGAGTAATTTAAAATATTCTGATAATTCTTTTGATGAAATTATAAATGCTAAGGGCAGTTTGTTATTTCCTTCTTTCGTTGATTCTCATACTCATCTTGTTTATGCTGGAAGTAGAGAAATTGAATATGGCGATAAAATTCGAGGTTTATCTTATGAAGAAATTGCAAAGCGTGGTGGTGGAATTTTGAATTCTGCCAAACTTCTACATGAAACTTCTGAACGGGTACTTTTTGATCTGGCTATGGTCAGGATCAAAGATATCATTTCAATGGGAACAGGCGCTGTTGAGATTAAAAGCGGTTATGGTTTAACTTTAGAGGATGAACTTAAAATGCTAAGAGTTATTCGTAGATTAAAAAATGAATCCCCATTAATTATTAAATCCACTTTTCTTGGAGCTCATGCTGTGCCTAATGATTTTAAAGGGAAACAAAATAAATATGTAGATTTGGTCGTGAATGAAATGTTGCCAAAAGTTGCTGAGGAGAATCTTGCTGATTTTGTTGATGTTTTCTGTGACAAAGGTTTTTTTACAATAGAGCAAACTGACAGAATTTTGGATGCGGCAGCAAAATTTGGCCTACGGTCAAAGATACATGCAAACGAATTAGATTTTAGCGGTGGAATTCAAGTAGGAGTGAAGCATAATGCCCTTTCTGTCGATCATTTGGAATATACTGGAGATGCTGAGATTATGTCGTTATTAAAATCTATGACAATGCCAACTATTCTGCCTGGAGCTGCATTTTTTCTTGGATTGAAGAATGCTCCAGCTCGAAAAATGATAGATGCTGGTTTGCCTTTGGCGTTAGCCACCGATTTCAATCCCGGGTCTTCACCTTCTGGAAATATGCAGCTCATAGCTTCAATGGGCTGTATAATTTATAAAATGCTGCCTGAAGAAGTAATCAATGCCACAACAATTAATTCCGCTTATGCCATGGGAATAGAGGCAGAAGTTGGCACAATTACTTGTGGTAAACGTGCTAACTTGTTCGTTAGCCGTCCAATGCCATCATATAATTATTTACCATATTCTTATGGAGACAATAAAGTTGATAAGGTAATTTTAAATGGTGAAATAATTAAATATTAAGAATTTATATATTATTTTAAATATGAAAAAACTAATAGAATGCGTCCCAAATTTTAGTGAAGGACGTGATATGTCTATCATAAATCAAATTACTTCAGAGATAGAAAAAATTGAAGGAGTAAAGTTAATTGATGTTGATGCAGGAAAAGCAACAAATAGGACAGTAGTAACTATGGTTGGCACGCCAGATGAAGTCTTAGAAGCTGCTTTTCAGTCAGTTAAAAAAGCTCAAGAGCTTATCGATATGCGCAAACATCATGGTGCTCATCCTCGTTTTGGAGCTACAGATGTCTGTCCACTGGTTCCAGTATCAAATATTAGCATGGAAGAAGTGGTGGTTTTAGCTCATAAACTTGCCAAACGAATAGGCGAGGAGCTCGAAATTCCAATATATTGTTATGAAAATGCAGCCTCAAATGAACTGAGAAAAAATCTTGCAAATTGTAGATCTGGTGAGTATGAAGGTCTGCCAGAGAAAATAATTTCTGATGATTGGAGCCCTGATTTTGGTCCAAATTCATGGAGTGGGAAAATTTCTAAAAGTGGTGCCACTGCTGTTGGCGCACGAAATTTTCTTGTAGCAATTAATTTTAATTTGAATTCTACATCAACTCGCCGTGCCAACGCAATAGCGTTTGACGTAAGAGAACGAGGTAGGGCAAAACTTGAAGGCAATAAAATAAATGGAAAGCCCATTTTAGATAAGAATGGAAATCCTGTAATGATTCCTGGAAGTTTAAAGCATACTAAGGCAATTGGCTGGTTTATAGATGAATATGGTATTGCTCAAATATCTATGAACATGACAAATATTGATGCCACGCCAATTCATATTGCATTTGACGAAGTAAGCGAGAAAGCAAGAATCCGAGGTTTGAGAATTACTGGTTCTGAATTGGTAGGTGTTGTACCTCTTAAAGCTATGCTCGATGCTGGAAGATTTTTCTTGAAAAAACAGCAGCGTTCAACTGGAATTTCTGATAAAGAATTATTAAAAATAGCTATCAAATCTTTGGGCCTTGACGACCTTTATCCTTTTGAACCAAAGAAGAAAATAATTGAATATATTCTTGAAGACGATTCCTCTATTAAGCTGATTAATATGAGCTTAACAGACTTTATTAATGAAACTGCTTCTGAATCTCCCGCTCCTGGCGGAGGCTCAATAAGTGCATATATGGGCTCTATGGGAGCTGCTCTTGGAAGTATGGTGGCAAATCTTTCTTCACATAAAAGAGGATGGGACGAACGCTGGGAAGAATTTAGCGAGTGGGCAGAAAAAGGCAAATATTTTCATGATGAATTATTGAAAATGGTAGATGAAGATACTAATGCTTTCAACAAAATTATGGACGCATTTTCTTTGCCAAAAAAGACAGCTCATGATATAGAATTTAGGAAATCTGCTGTTCAAAAAGCAACAAAATATGCCACAGAAGTGCCCTTCAAAGTTATGAATCTTTGTTATGAATCTATGAAAATTGCTAAAGCTATGGCTGATATTGGAAATCCAAATTCTGTAACTGATGCTGGTGTTGCTGCAATTTCTGCTTGCGCTGGTGTTCGCGGTGCTTTCTTAAATGTAAAAATTAATGCAAAGGGTTTAGTTGATAAAGATTTTGCCCAGAAAATTATTTCAGAAAGCACTGAAATACAAGCAAAAGCTATTTTATTGGAAAAAGAAATTCTAAAAATTGTTGACTCAAAATTGTAATTTTCAACTCAATAAATTTCACCAAGCAAATAGAAATTTGAATTTGTAAATTTCATATCACAAATAATGGATAATAATGATTTAAGTAATAGTTTGAAATTATCGAGATTCGTTCATGGTTTTTGGCGTCTGCTTGAATGGAAACTTTCTAATTTACAATTACTTAAATTAATTGAGCAAGATATTGAATTGGGTATTTATAGTTTTGACCATGCTGATATTTATGGAAATTATGAATGTGAAAAGCAATTTGGAGCTGCAATAAGAACAAAACCTTCCCTCCGTAGTCAAATTCAAATTATTACCAAGTGTGGAATTAAACTGAAGTCGGACAAGATTGATAGCAGGAAAATTAAATTTTATGATTATAGCTATGAACATATTGTAGCTTCTGCCGAGCAATCCTTAATTAATTTAAAAACTGATTATATCGATTTGCTTTTGCTTCACCGCCCTTCACCTTTTTTCGACCCAGAAGAGGTTGCTAATGCCTTTTCATATTTAAATAAAAGCGGTAAGGTATTGAATTTCGGTGTTTCTAATTTTTTGCCTTCTCAATGTGATATGCTAAATTCTTTTGTAGGTAATTCTCTGTTTACCAACCAAGTGGAAATATCTCCTTATAATCTCGAGCATTTCGACAATGGTAATATGGATTACTTTATTAAAAATAAGATCCGTCCCATGGCGTGGTCTCCTTTGGCAGGAGGTGAAATTATTAATCCAACAACTGAAAAAGGTTTTAGAATTTATAATATTTTGAAAGACATTGCTAAGGAGCTCGATATTGAAGATCTAGAACAAATTGCTTACAGTTGGTTGCTAAAACATCCAGCGAATATAGTTCCAATTCTCGGTAGTGGAAATATTGAGCATATTAAAATTGCGGTTAAATCATTGAAAATCAATATGTCGATTGAAGATTGGTTTAGAATTTATGTAGCCTCTAAAGGAGAATCTCTGCCTTAAACACTTGGAAATTCATGCTTTTAGTGAGTTTAAAATATTTAAATGATGGTTACAATTTCAAATAATCCTCTAAAGCCTTGAGTGCAATTTTATAACTATCCAAGCCAAACCCACTAATACTTCCTATACAGTTGGCTCCTAAATATGACACATGTCGATAATTTTCGCGAGCAAAAATATTTGAGATATGTACTTCAATTACAGGAGTTTTTATAGCTTTTACAGCATCAGAAATTGCTATTGAAGTATGAGTATAGGCGGCAGCATTTAATATAATTCCATCGAATGTGAAGCCCGATTCATGAAGTTTATTAATGATTTCACCTTCGATATTCGACTGGAAATATTCAATATTAATTTTAGGATTAGATGAAATTAATGATTTCAAATAATTTTCAAAAGAAATTGAACCATAAATATTTTTTTCCCTAACTCCTAAAAGATTTAGGTTTGGGCCGTTAATTATCAGTATATTTTTCATCTTTTCAAATTCGTTTACACGATTCTCGCTCATGCATAAGAGTATCAATAATTACATTTTTAATTTTTATTTTATTATTCGATAATTTACTTAGCAACATTTCCGCAGCTTTATCACCAATTTTTTCTGCAAATAGTTGAACCGCAGTTATTGGTGGCCGAATAATTTTGTAAACATCTAAAAACCCAAAAGTTATAAGAGATAAATCTTCAGGAATTTTTTTTCCATTGCGGTTAATATAATCTATTGCAGCAACTGTGACTCTATTATTAGTGGAAATGATTGCCGTAATATTATTTTCTGGGTCTAAAAACCCACTCATCTTATCATAAATTTCACCATCTAATTCTTTAATATTCAATGTTATAAGCCAAGAATTATTAAACTTAATTCCATTTTTTTTCAAGCAGTCTTTGTAGCCTTTTATTCTATCTGTCATTAATGAGGTATGAGTTGGTGACATCGCTAAAAAACCAATGTTTCTGTGCCCAAGGCCGACAAGATATTGTGTAATTTTTTGAGCCGCAATATAATTATCGGAAATAACATAATTGAAATTTGAATTGGGATAATATCTGTCTATTAATATTATAGGAATTTCTAATTTATTTATTTCATCAATTGCATCTGAAGTTTTATTGGTGGGAGCTAAAATAATACCATCAATTCCTTTCTCAATTAGCATCTTGATTTGGGCATTTTCCTTGTTGCAATTTTCATCGGAACTGCAAAAAATTACATTATAACCTTCTTTAGAAGCATAGTCTTCTATATTTCTACAAATTCTTGCAAAGTAAGCATTTGAAATATCAGAAACCACAACACCAATTGTATTGGATTTGCCAGTTCTTAAAATTCTTGCAAAATTATTCGCATGATATCCCAGTTCTAAAACCTTTTGCCTCACACGATTTTCAGTCGCTTTGCTTATTCCATTTTGCTTAGCTTTACCATTTACAACAAAAGAAACAAGCGTTGTAGAAACTCCAAGACTTTCTGCAACATCTTTAAGTGAAATGTTTTTCATTAAAAAATAAAATATATTTAATGCTTATATGTGCGTGCTAAAATAGAAAAAAATAACTTGAATATGACTACAAAAATATTTATAAATTAATTCGTGAAAATTTTAATTTATTAGTTCTTTTTTTTCCGTCTATATTTTTCTCTATTTTGAAGAAATGTTGGACAGATTTCCTTGTAAATAAAGTAGTTAATATCTTCGTGGCAAACAAAAATAATATCAAGTTCTTTACCAATTTCTTCCAGATAATCTTGGCAAGTAGATATAGCAATTTCGGCTGCATCCCTTTTAGGAAAATTATAAGCTCCAGTAGATATATTAGGAAAAGCTATTGATTTACAATTATTTGCAGTTGCAAGCTCCAATGATTTTCTATAAGCAGATTCAAGCAAATCTTCTTCAGCTTCGTCCAAACCAGTCCAAATGGGTCCAACAGCATGAATTACAAATTTGGCAGGAAGATTATATGCTTTGGTTATTTTGGCTTCTCCAGTTTTACAACCTCCTAAGGACTTACATTCCTCTAAAAGTTCTGGTCCAGCAGCCTTATGTATTGCGCCATCAACACCTCCACCACCTAAAAGAGTAGTATTTGCTGCATTTACTATTGCATCAACCTTCATTTTAGTTATATCGCCCTTAATTGTTTTTCTCATAATTTATTTACTATTTTAATTAAAATAATATATGCTACCATAGGAAATCATTATTGTCATAAAATCATTTTCAATATAAACACTTAAATAATCTTTAGATTTTCAAATTAAAAAATATTTTTGTGCTTCGAGCAAATTTAGATTGCAAATGTAATTTAATATTTTATTACCAAATAGATAAAAAAAATAATCTATAAATTTGATTGTTGAGTCATCATATTAACATTAATAGTACATTAGCAACCGAAATATTTATTTCTTAGTAACTCAAAATCAATATATATATGGCTAATATAGACTGGAAAAAATTAACTTTTGGTTACACAAAAACCAATTATAATGTAAGAACATATTTTCGAAATGGATCTTGGGGTTCATTGGAATTAAGTTCTGAGGAAACAATTAATATACACATGGCTGCAACAGCACTGCATTATGGACAAGAAGCATTTGAGGGTTTAAAAGCATTTATGGGTAAAGATGGCAAAGTCAGAATTTTTAGATGGGAAGAGAATGCTAAAAGACTTATTAGGTCGGCTGAGGGAATACTAATGGAAGCAGTTCCTGAAGAACTTTTTAAGAAAGCAATGATAAAAGTTGTGAAGCACAATTTAGATTTTATTCCTCCTTATGGCACAGGTAGTTCTCTGTATATAAGACCTTTACTTATTGGCTCAGGTCCACAAGTAGGAGTGAAGCCAGCCTCGGAATTTTTATTTATAATTTTTGTAACTCCTGTGGGCCCATACTTTAAAGAGGGATTTAATCCTGTTGATGTTCAAATTGTAAGAGATTACGATAGAGCTGCACCTAAGGGTACCGGACATTTAAAAGTTGGTGGAAACTATGCAGCAAGTATGCGAGCAGGCGTAAGAGCTCACGATGAGGGTTTCGCATCATCACTTTTTTTAGATGCAAAAACTAAAACTTTTATTGATGAAGCGGGTCCTGCAAATTTCTTTGGAATAAAGGATGGCAAATATATTACTCCAGAATCTCATACTATTCTTCCTTCAATTACAAATATGAGCCTACAATCTCTTGCAATGGATATGGGGCTTAAAGTGGAAAAAAGGCCTATTGCTGTAGATGAACTTGAGTCATTTACCGAAACTGGCGCATGTGGCACTGCTGCTGTAATCTCTCCTATTAAGAAAATCTATGACAGAGAAAATGGTAAAACTTACGAATATTGCAAAGACGGAAAGGCTGGACCTATTTGTACAAAATTATATAAAACTCTTCAGGATATTCAATATGGTGATGCCGAAGATAAATATGGTTGGATTACATTTATTGAATAAATATTTGAATAATATAATCTTATAAAAAACAAAAAAAGCCTATCATTTGATAGGCTTTTGTTTTCTTATTAGTTGACAAACTAATAATTAATCTTGACGCACGTTAATTGCGTTCAATCCTTTTTGTCCTTCTTCTACTTCGTAGCTAACTTTATCACCTTCCGCTATTCTGGCACCTGATAATGCTTTTACATGTACAAATACATCTTTACCACCTTTGTCAGGTGTGATGAAACCAAAACCTTTAGACTCATTGAAGAATTTTACTGTCCCTTTTTCCATTACTTTAAATTTAAAATTAAAGTGCAAATATAGTGTTAAATCATTCTATATTAATGCTTTTTAAAAAAATTGATATTTTTTTGATTTTGATAGCGAAATATTTAGTTGTTTTTTGTTGAATAAGTTAATAATGGACTGATAAAATATTTTAAATAAATATGGTAATTCACATTAAATCAATTATATATACTAATAATTTCATGATAATATTATTTTTTTTATTACTAATTTATTTTGAAATTATTTTTAATAAACGGAATAAAATTATTGAGTTAGGCAGTTAATATTATATTAAAGTAGTAAAATTTTGGAAAAGAAATTAAATTTTAAGGCAAATATGTGTTGAATTTCATCAGATTTTAAAAAAAACATTACTGTAATGATAAAATTACTTTTTACCGTCAACCATTTTTTGATAATCAGATGAATGTGCTGGATCAATTTCTATGAGATAGTTTTTTGCAGTTGTTTTCTCGTTTGCAGGTGCATCACTAAATACCCCAATAATTTCATCTTTTTTTGCTTCCAAAAGTAAATTTAAGATATATAAACCTGGACGCGCACGGTAAACTTTTGTTAGCATTTGAAGAGATTTTAATGTTTCTGTTCTTCCTTTACTTACATTCTCATACATTTGATCAAGTGCAAGTCTATGGTATGAATACATGAAATTTCGATATTCATCGTATGAGCCGTTTAAAATATTTTCAATTAACCAATATCTATTTTTTTGACTTTCAAATGATTTCCAACCAAGCTCTTTAGCATTTTGTGCATTATTTACTACTTGCTGAGCGAGATTGAAATATGGTGTCCCTCCATGATTCTCATAACTATCGAAATCTAAACCTAAAATAATGTAGGCATAATATCCTAAAACTGAGGTTAAATTAGACTGAAAGCTTGTGGTTTGGAAGTCTAATGCGCTATATTCAAGGTATTCAAAATCAAGATCATTGTCAATGTGATTAATCATCACTGAATTATATGACGTATTGAATATTGGTCTTCGCGATTGAACTTGAATGCTTGCAGAATACATATCACCAGTTCCACTTTTAATATTTATAAAAATGCTACATTCTATTTTCTCTTCTGGTTTAAAAATTTTATCTGTCCAACGCCGATTGTTCATTAATTCATAAATGGACTTCTGAAGTGTTTGAAAAACTCTTACATCCTGTGAGCTGATTTGCGAATGATTTATCGAAACTTGGCAATTTAATTCTTGTGAATATGCTTTTCCCAAAAGAGTGCTGAGAAAAATTATAAACAAAAGTTCTAAATATCTCATTTTTAAATTATTTAATTTTAAGCTTTTGAATTTCAATTATATGCTCTATTATATCATCTGCAACTTCTGTTTTTGGTTTCAATTTATACTCTTTTAATGTATCGTCTCTATCAATAAAAGTAACTTTATTTGTTGAACCCCCAAAGCCAGCACCTTTATCATTTAAAGAATTCAAGACTATAAAATCAAGATTTTTTTTCTTTAATTTAGATTTTGCATTTTCAATTTCATCATTGGTTTCAAGAGCAAAACCGACTAAAATTTGATTTTGTGTTTTGATTTTCCCCAAATTATAAAGAACATCTTTAGTTGGAATTAACTCAATTATTGGTGAATTATTGTTTTTCTTTATCTTTATCAAGGATTTATGTTTTGGAGTGAAATCAGCTATTGCTGCTGCCATTATTGTAATATCCATTTCATGGAAATATTTCATGCACTCATTATACATTTCATCGGCAGATAAAATATTAATTTGCTTAATATTTTGATGATCAGTATTATAAACAGTAGGTCCAGAAATTAAGATTACCGATGCACCAGATTCAGCACATTTTTTGGCGAGTTCAAAACCCATAAGCCCAGATGCAAAATTTCCAAGAAACCTTACAGGGTCGATATATTCATAGGTTGGCCCTGCACTTATAAGAATCTTTTTATTATTTAATGGGCTTTTTTTTTTAAAAAATTTTCTATGACAGCAAAAATTTCCTCTGGCTCTCTCATTCTTCCTTCGCCTTGCAGACCGCTTGCTAATTCTCCAACGTTTGGCTCTATAATTTCATGACCATAGCTTTTAAGCTTGGCAATATTAGCGATAGTAGAAGGATGATGATACATATCAAGATCCATTGTGGGAGCAATAAAAACTTTTGTTCTTGCAGATAAATAGGTGGCAATAAGCAAGTTGTCTGCAATTCCATTTGCCATTTTTGCTAAAGTATTTGCCGTGGCTGGAGCAATAAGTATTAAATCAGCCCAATTAGCCAATTCAATATGGCTATTCCATTTTCCAGTTTCTTTGTTGAAAGGCTCTACAATTACTGGATTTTCGGATAATACACTTAGGGTTAAAGGAGTTACAAAGTTAAGGGAGTTTGGAGATGCAATTATTTGAACCTCTGCATTCGATTTTTTAAGCAACCTTATCAGATATGGTATTTTGTAGGCTGCGATGCCTGCTGAAATACCAATCAATATTTTTTTTCCATTTAACATTTCTAAAAGTTATCAGAACTCTCTTCTTTAATTGGATTTCTATGATAAATCTTGTTGTTAAGAAATTCCCAAGTTGCCAGTAAAGTTGGTTTAGGAAGACGTTCGTAATATCTTGCAACTTCAATCTGTTCGCGGTTTTCATAAACCTCTTCTAAAGAGTCGTTAACACTCTGAAATTCACTGATTTTATCTTCAAATTCAGCTTTTAGATCTTCTGCTATTTGTTCCGACCTTTTTGAAATTATTGCTGCTGATTCGTAGATATTCTCTGTCTCAGTTTCGAGTAACCTTGTATTTCTGGTTATCGCATTGGTATCGGTAACGATTTTTTTGTAGTCCATATTTTTGCCTTAAATTAATTTATTGTCAATTCTTTTTACTTGTATTTGTGCCGACCTAAAAATTTTCATAGCTTCTTTTGAATGTTGCGCTGTTGAATATTTTGCTGCATAATCGTTGTATGCACTTATGGCATTTGTAAATCTTTCTTTTTGCTTTGTAATTACACTTTTTGTGGCGTAATCATAATTAACTTTGATAATAAGATACATGCATTCTTCTTTGTAAGGTGAAGATGGATAATCTTTTATATGCTGATTAAGTGCAGAAATAGCAGCCAAATAGTAATCTGTTTGGTAATAAAGCTTTGCAATTTCAAAATCTTTTTTCAAGATCTTAGACCTTAATTCGTCAATTATTAAATTGGCTTTTTCAATTTTTTTGCTTTCAGGATATTGATTTATAAATATCTGCATTTCTTCAATTGCTGCAATGGTAGATTCTTGATCCAAATTGTATGATGCGGAAAGTAAATATTTACAAAAGGCACTCATATATAATGCATCTTCTGCTTTTTCATCTCTACTAAAAGTTTTTGCAAAATATTTAAAATGGTAACTTGCTAATATATAGTCTTTTTCGTAGTAATGGGAATATGCATAATTATAATAAATATCTTTTATTTTGTCGTTGCCTCTATATAAAACTATCAATTCTTCATAAAGTTGTAGCGCATGGTAATAATCTGCTTTGGTATAATATTTTTGCGCAGCCTCATATTTTTCCTCAGGTGTGCCACTTTTAACAAGTTTATTAAAATGACTACAGCTTGTAACTGAAAGAATTAGAGCTAAAACCAATATGTATGCAGACTTTTTAAACATGGCTGCAAAAGTAATTAATTGTTTAATATCCATGATGTTTTTATTTGCCATAAAATTATTTACCATTGTAGTTTAAAACTAAAATTAATATTATTTATTTCGTGTAAATATTTTTAATTTTAACTTGTTTAAATTCAGCAAATTGCTTAGTATTTTTCATATCAATTTTTCTTGAATCACCAATAACTGAAAATATTTTTGACTTTCCTTCGATATTGGAAATATAAAACTCATTGATATTTTTTAAATCTAAATCTTTATAAAATTTATAAGATTTCTCTCTCGGGTCATCCATAATGCCTTGCAATCTCCAATATGATACACTGTTATATAAATTTCGAAAATCTGGCAAATTGGAGTTTATAGAATTAATTAACGACTTTCTTACAATATCAGCTCTTTCAATATCTTGGGGCATAGTGTCTATTAATTTATTAAAAAGTTTTAAAACCTGAAAAGCTTTGTCATTTTGAGTAGATGTTGAGCAGTATAAATAGCCCGGCTCGGTAAATTTATATGGAACTTGAAAAGAAGCCCAAGCAGAATATGCCATTGCACGGTATTCCCTTATCTCTTTAAATACTATTGAGTTAAGACCATTGCCAAAATATTCATTGAAAGTATTTATGCCTTCTCTTTCATTTTCTTGTAATGCTTTCGAAGGAATAATTATACGCAAATGACTTTGTACTGCTTTTTTATCATCAGCAAAAAACATTTGATTTCCACTCAATGTTCTCATCGCTTTAATTACTGGTGAATTTCCAACTAAAAGATTTTTTGGCATATACTGATTTTTGAGTATAATACCCTCGACTTTTTCAAAAGTAATTGTGCCAACATAACTATAATCAACCTTGTACAATAATGCATTTTGAATTTTAGCAATTAACTCAGCACCAGTAGATTTTTTTATTTCATCAAGGCTTAAGCGATTGATATATCGAGATTTGTTATCATATAAAGCATAGTTGGTTAGCACCGACGATTTAGTTGATATATCTCTAATCAGGAGCTTATTTTCAAGTTTTCTATTTTTTACAATTTGCGCTATTGCTTTATTATCTACTTCTGTGTTGGTAAGAAGTTGATTTAAAAGTAACAAACTTTGCTCAAAATGTTCGTCCAAACCTGTCATCTCAATTGTTAGATAATCTTCATTGGCTTGCGCAAAAATTGTGCTTCCAATGGATTGAAGTTTTTTATTAAATTCTGTAAAAACTTCATCAACTGTTCCTACAAAATTTAGATAGCTTGCTGCCTGAGTCAATCCTTTTATTTGATAATCGCCTACATAATATTTAATGTTATACGTAAATATTTGATTATAAGGATTTTTAGTATAATAAAAGGTGGCATTATTTTTCAATTCAGCTATTTTAATATCTTTATTAAAATCAATAAATTTAGGTTCTACTTTCCAATGAAAGTTTTCTTCAAACTTTCTTTCATAAGTAGATTTTACGTCTTTATCAGTATTTATTTTAGTAAAATCTAATTTTTTAAGTTTGGTTTTTTTGGGAAAACCGATTTTGGAATAAAGTGCTAAATAGTTGTTTGTAAAATACTTATTTGCAATTCTCATTAATTCTTCCTTAGTTAATTTTCTAAGTTGATCGGAATAATATGAGACTTCTCGCCAAGATTTTTCAGACACAAAACTATTGGCAATCAATTCAAGTCTTGATGCAGATGATTCATAATCAAGTTCATAATTCTTTAGCAAAGCATTTTTTTGTGCTTCAAAAAAATCATTATTATAATTTCCTGTTTTCAAACGATTTATCTGCTTAAGAATAAGATTTTCACCACTTTTGAGACCTTTCAATGGAATTTTGGGAATATAGGCTATAAAAACTCCACCTAAATCGCTGTGGTAATCGGAGAAAACAGTAGAATACATCAGTTTATTTGAAAGGTTAAGGCTATCCAAAAAACCAGTATTATTTTCGTTAGATAACATCGAAATCAGCACATCAGTAGCCGCTTTATCCTTATCAAATTTTTTACAAGCTCGGAAGCCAATAATTCCTACTGGCATTGGAGTTATTCTAACATTTACTTGTGTTCTGCCGTCAATTGGATTTTCATTTTCTATTTTAAAATTTTGCTTTTCACCTTCTCGGAAGTCTCCAAAGGTTTGTTTAATTTCATTTATCACTTCATCGGAATTAAAGTCTCCAATAAGGATAAGTGCCATGTTATTAGCTACATAAAAACGTTTGGAATATGACTTCATTTCAGACAAAGATGGAGTTTTCAAATGTTCGATTGAACCCAACACAGTTTGATTACCATAAATGCTACTCGGATAAAAATTTTTGTAAACCGCTTCGTAAATACCATTAAAAAAATTGTCTTGTGACATATTTTTTTCTTCATAAACTGTTTCCAATTCACTTTGAAATAATCTAAAAACTGGCGAATCGAATCTCTCGTAATATAAATTCAACCAGTAATTTATGTTTTCTTTTGGAAACGAATTATGATAAACAATTTTTTCGTAATCGGTATAAGCATTTAGCTCTGTGCCTCCAATCTGACTAATTAAATTGTCGAATTCTCCCGGTATAGCATATTTTGAAGCTCTTTGCGAGAAGTAGTCGATTTTGTCTAAAATTCTTTGTCGATATGCATCGTCATTTTTAGCATAAGGCAACATATTGTACATAAATTCTATTGAATCTAACCATATTTTTTCTTGTTTAAAATCAGTAGTTCCAATATGTTGGCTGCCTTTAAAATACATGTGTTCAAGGTAATGAGCAATTCCAGTGGCATTTTTTGGATCGTACTTGGATCCGCCTTTTACAACCACTGCGCCTAAAACATCATTCTTACTATGATCCTCGTTTAGATAAATTGTAAAGCCATTCTTTAACACAATTGTTTTTACTTCCTTCGGGCTATTTAAAGCCGACTCCTCAACTATGGGGATATTAGAGCTTATTGTAATGCTCTGAGAATTTGCTACTACCGAATAAAATATTAATAAGATATTGATTAATTGTATTTTATGCATGTTTTTCTATGGTTTAATGCTTGATAAATTTATGTATAATTTGCTGAAATGATTTACCCATTCCTTAAGATAATTGTTAATTTGATTTAATTCTTCTTCATTTTCAAAATTATTTCTCAACGATTTTTCATAAATAATTGCTGCTTGTTCATCTATAGTTATTTTAGAAAACCATGCAGACTTTCCAAATGTGGATTTATAAATTGTTGAAAAATTGTAATTATTATTTCCGGCTATTACTATATCTCCATTTTTGAAAATGTCGATTAAATTATATACTGGATTATTAAAATTAGTTTCATCTTTTCCGGAATAGTCTTTATAAGTATATATTCTCAAAGATGGCTTAATAATCGAGTTTAACTTGTTGATTATAATTTCATTAGGATTTACATTTTCCTTATTTACATAGATTTCAGTTTCTATAAGTTCGTTTTGTTCTGACATTTTCATTAAATAAAATCCGTAAATTATTTTTTGATATGGCTGAGTATCGTGGTAAATAGGAATGGCAGGGCGAAATGAAAGTAATTTCAATAGGTAGTAGCCAGAATTTGGAATAAAAATTTCGGTAAATTTCTCATGATTATAAAATGTCAGATTATTGATATGAGATTGAAATTGTCTTTTTGCAATTAAATTTTCCGACAAAATAGATTCAATTATATCTTTTTGATTATTAGAGTCAATAAAAATTTTGTATTTATTTTCAAATGATAAATCGGGAATATTGAATATAGATTCTTTGGAAATATGCTTCCAGCAATGTCCAATAAAGTCGCAATCGTATGGATTTCTGCAATGAAGACCAATATCAATTTTAGGAGATTCAGTTCCTTGAATCGCAGTAATTTGATTATCTATTTTTTCTTTAATAGATGAATATAATTCTATTGAATTTTGCGTTACATCTTCAATTTTAAATGCTGAATTTAAATTCAACTCTTTGTTAAGTGTATAATTTTCATTTATATACACCAAATTTATTGACTTTAAATCTAATCCCGATTCTTTCATGATAAAGTATTGAAGAGCTGCATCTTTATAATATGTTGGGCTAAGTTTTAAAGAACTTTTGACCTCGTATGCGTGCCAACTATCATCCTCATTTACTAAAATATCCAAAAAAATAAGAGTTCTATGTGCTTGAAATGCTGCTTCATAAATTATTTTTTGCCCTGAATCTATTAGATTTCGAGTTTTTTCGATGGCTTTCGAATATTGGCTTGGCGAATTAACTCCACAATCAACGCCATAAGGGAAAAGTTGTTGAGCCATCTTCCCGACTTTAGTGCCACGCATGAAAACTGCTACTCTTTCTGGAGGCATTTTATCTCTTAAAAAATATCTATTTTTATATAAATATAAGGCTTTTATACATTGCTCGCCTTTAATAAAAGTTGACTTCGAGAGGATATTTTTTCCCATTATAATTTTTAATAAAAGAAAAACCCTTGCGCACTTACGCAAGGGTTTCTATGTAGAAATGTTGTTTAACTACCTGATAATAAACTTACTAATTTTATAATCTTTGCCAGAAATTAGTTGCAAAATATATATTCCAGGTTGTAAACCATTTACATTAATAGTCTCATTTCTTATTCCTGCACTTAATTCTCCAAAATTAATTGTTTTGATTAATCTGCCATTCATGTCAAATATTTTAGCTGCAACATTATGAACATTTTTTAATTCAAACTCAATATTTGCAATACTACTTACAGGATTTGGATATATTTTAATATTTGAATTAAAGCTGTTTGTATTACCTTCAATTTCTTTAAACCCTACAAAACTTAAGCTTTTGAAAAGTCCTCTACCATGTGTGGCTGTGTAAATTTCGCCATAATTATATATTCCAGGATATACTTGGCTAACTAAAACACCACCATCCCAACGACCAACTTTCATCCATGGCTGTTCATAAATTTGCTGACGTATCATAAATACTGGCACTGGATTATCAATTCCAGTGTTTTGGTTTGACCAAATTGGTGATGAAGTATTGAGATTGTCTGTTGCCATCACACCATATTCAGTACCTACGATAATTGTATTGGGATTATTTATTGGAATAATGCAAGAGTAAATTGGAAGAGTTGCAGGCAAATTTCCACTTTTATCAACAAAAACTGGTGCTGCAGTGGTAGCATTTTGTGAATACCATAAATGTTTGTATGATGAAGAGAATCCTCCTAAAGTTACGGCTACCTTGCTTGAACTGCTTGGGTCAATTCCTATGGAAGTTATAACTCCGCTAAAATTTTTAATTAAATCTACACTTAGAGCGTAATTTGCTTGACCAACTTCTGCTGTAGATAAGTCTTGCGCTTGCAAGAGGTTAGAAATTCTATAAAGTTTCGTGTCAATAGCAAAATATAAAACATCGCCATCTTTTGAAATTGACATTGTCCAAACAGTACCAGTAAAACCAGCGATTTTATACCAAGTTGGCGAATTTTTACCATAATATATTGCCTCTTTTGTCATGTAAATTGCATTTTTTGCTCCAAAATAAAAGCGTGATTGAATAGGATCTTGCACTTTAACAGTATCACCTGTTTTTAAATTTACATTAGTTATATTTGTAAATGGATAAGCATTGTTTATTTTGCTTCTACCATAGAAAGTAGAACCAATTGGATAAGTTGTGTCAGCAATAAATAAAACACTATCGATAGAATTAGGGAAGTGTGTTGTTTCCCAGAGTAAAAATGGAGTTACAAAGGCAGAATTGCTATTTGCACCAGCTGTAACCATAGCTTGACTAAAGAATTCTGGAGTTGTTCCATCAACGCCAACAGCTCTTTGCCATGAATCGCCATTGTCATTTGAGCGTCCTGTATATCCATATTGAGAGGTGGCAAAAAGAACCTTTTGATTTAGTGATGAAAATGCTGCCCATCCTCCATCACCACCATAAAGAACATGTGCTTCTTTTGGATTATTTCCTTTTCCATCAACGTAAGGTGTGCTATTATCTTGAGTCCCACCCATTGCCCAACCGTTTGGTGAACAAGCTATTGCATAAAATTGAGTTACAGAATAATTAATATTTTTTGAAACAAATGAGTTGCCGTTGTCGGAGGTTTGAAAAAGTCCACCGTCGCATCCTACAAAGAAAGATTCTGGGTTTGATGGATTTTGTACTAATGCATGAACATCAGAATGTACATAATGTGGATTTGGTTGTCCATTGCCATATAATTTTCCTTGGGAAGAAATTTGTGTCCAAGAAAAAGGTGCGTCGCTTGTAATCATTGCACCTCTCCAAATGCTAATACCACCAACATATACTACGTTTTTATTGGAGGCACTCACTAAAATTGCAGCATCATACCAACCTTGATTATTGCTACCAAAAAGGTCAAAAGATGGACTCCCACCAACGGCAATTTGAGACCAATTTAAACCTTTATCAGTAGTTCTATAAATGCTATGCAAGCTACCAGTATTGGAAACTAAAACAGCATACATATAATTTTCATCTGTTGGAGAAATTGCAAGTTCAACACGGCTCACACCAGCAGAAGGTAATCCTGTTTGTTGTGTCCAGATTTCTGCTGTATCGCTTTTAATATAAACTGTACCATTTATTGAAGCAATTGCTACATAGCTATTGGGGGCAATCTTAACATCTTTACAAAATCCATTTTTTGAGTTTTTCCATGTTGCTCCTCCATCTTTGCTTGATTTTAAGCCTTCACTAGTAGCTATATAAACTTTATTGAATTTATCTACAGCTACTCTATTGATTAAATTGTAGTTAGCTGTGCTTTGGAGCAATGAAAAATTTATTCCATTTGTTGATTTAAAAAGACCAGCTCCGTATTGTCCACTGTTAAAATTTGTGCCTGAGGGGTTTGCAAGTCCTTCACCAGTTCCAACATAAATGGTACCATCTGGTCCTTGAGCGATGCAGGTTACTGCAATATTTTCAACTAAAGGAATTTGAACCCAAGATTGGCCTGAAGTAGTTGATTTCCAAAGCCCACCGCTAACCGCACCTGCATACATAATGCTTGAATTACTTTTATCATATAAAATTGCTCGTGTACGACCACCAACATTTGAAGGTCCCATTTCAGCCCATTGCAAGTTAAGGGCTTTGGAAGTAGGTAAATTTTCAACGCCTTTACGAGCGGCATTTACATCCTTAATATCTACTTTTCCTGTTACAGGATTTATTCGAATATGATCGTAGTATTCAAAAGCACCTCTAATTCCGTGCGCAATTGGTGAGTCTTGGCTGACTATTGATTGATGATTTGCTTTATTAGATTGCAAATTTGAAATGAAAATTATGCAACTAACAACTAAAGCTGATGAAGCAAATCCAAAGAGTAAATTTTTAAATTTCATATTTCTTAATATTATTTAATTTAATTTGGTTTCAAGCATTAAATGGGGCACAAATTACAACTTTTTTATTTTTTCTCAACATCTTTTAGTTTAAGTTTTGAAAACTTATTTAACAGCTGATTTTTGCTTCATTTATAATTTTTATATGTTCATTGTCAATAACATCCGCAATAATAAGAACAATTTGTATTGATATAAATATTAAAAAGTTAAAGGAAAATTATAATCAGAAAGAGGTTTATTTATTATATCTTTTGCCAAAGTGGAAGCTTAAATATATGGCAAACATCGCATATTTTGGATTTTCATAAGCCATAATTTGAACTGGAATTGGATATACATCAATTATTCCACCGATTTCTACTGATTTGGCTTTTTCGGTTTCGATACCATATTCTACATTTATGCCGGTTTTAAGACTTAATCCAGGATAAAATTTTAGTTCATCTAATCCTTTGGAGAATGGTCCTTTAGCATAAATATCTTGAAAATCATATTTGTCAGGGTCAAATTTTTCCAAGGAAACAATATTTCCGTCAATGTAGTTATAAATATAAAGATAAACTGGTTTGCCAATTCCTAAATTTATGCCACCAAAAAGAAATTTTCTGAATTCAACTCCTCCCCAATATGGTTTCGTGGTAATTACTTTTTGAGTCCCAATAAGAGCTTTGATATTGTAAAAATTCAATGTTTTACCATAAATAAATCTACTTCCAGTCATGGTGTAACTGGTAGACTGCTTGATTTGTTTTAAATCAGTTACCGATGAAAAGCTAAAATCATAAGTCTTTTTTTTGTATCCGTTAGTAAATTTTCCAGTTCTATAGCCAATTCCCCAGCCATTGCTATGAAATTCTAAAAAACCGCTATTTTCAAATTTATAAATCACTTCCTTTGGAGTTTCATCAGAAATCTGACTAAAACCCAATGCAGGAAATACCAACAAACCTAAAATCAATATGTTTTTTAGACAATAATTCATGTTTAAACTTTTTCTAAAGTCTTGGTTATATGAGTATTGCTATATACTCCAGGACAATGTGGTTGTCTACTACGACAAGAGGCAAATACAAATCCGATAGTTACCAATAGAGCTAAAATTACAATGCTTCTTTTCATGTTATTATTGTTATAATTTGATATTTAGTTTGAATTGTTGATTGCAAAAATACTTTATTTTAAGTTAGATAACCACAAAATACATAAGATTCAAAATATTTATCATTAAAATTAATTCTTTTGATTTTTCCAAAGGTCATTAATATTACCTTAGTGCCTTTATTTCTTTAATTTATGAATGACATTAACCCAAATATTGAATCCTCTTGGAAGGCGGTTTTAATGCCTCAATTTAAGGCGGAATATTTTTTTAAATTGAAAGAATTTTTAATTTCAGAACGACGTAAAAATCTAATATTTCCTAAAGGAGCTGATATTTTTGCGGCATTTAATAACACCCCATTTGATAAGGTTAAAGCAGTGATAATTGGTCAAGACCCATACCACAATCCTGGTCAAGCTAATGGTTTATGCTTTTCTGTTCCTTCGGGTATAGAAATTCCTCCTTCGTTGGCTAATATATATAAGGAGTTAAATTCCGATTTGAGATTAAAAATACCAGCTCATGGTGATTTGCAAAAATGGGCTGATCAAGGTGTACTTTTGTTAAATGCCACCTTAACTGTTAGAGCCCATCAGGCTGGTTCTCATCAGAATATGGGATGGGAATTATTTACAGATGCTGCTATAAAATCTTTGGCTGAACAGAAAAATAATATTGTCTTTTTTCTTTGGGGCAATTATGCTAAAAAAAAATGTGAACTTATTGATGCTCATAAACATCTCTTACTCACTGCTGTGCATCCTTCACCGCTGTCGGCTTATAGAGGATTTTTCGGTTGTAAACATTTCTCAAAAGCAAATAAATATCTGATTGATAATAATATAGAACCTATAAATTGGAATTTAGATTAATGAAACAAAGTATTTTTATAGCTATATTAATTGCAATTTTAAATCCATCTGAATTGCTTTCACAACGGGCAATAAAAAATTTTAATTTTATTGGTTCCGACAATAAAGAAACTGAAATCATTAATTCTATTGTTAATATCAGCAAATACAAATTAGAAAATTTCGAGAAGATTAAAAATATTGCTGTTTTTCAGCTTAATAATTCAGGTTATATTGAAGCAAAATCAGATACTTATTTTATAAACAATAATATTTTTACAATTAAATTTTTTCTTGGCAATAGATACGTGTGGAAGAATCTGTTTTTGAGTGAAGAAGTACAGGTAGCTATGGAAACATACGGAAAAAACCATAACTTTAAAGCTCGCAATGATTTTACTTTATCTGAAATTGAAAGTATTCACGAGCAAATATTAACATATTATGAAAATAATGGTTATCCTTTTGCATCTACTAAGTTAGAAAATATTTTCATTTCCGAAAATTTTATAAATGCCACAATGGTAGTGGAGAAAGGAAATTTTATAAAAATTGATACAATTATTTTTTTAGATAATTCTCTGGTTTCGCCTTACTTACTTTATAATTCTATTGAAATTATGCCAAGAGATATATACAATGAATCAAAGATTAAACAAATTGAAAAAAATATAAATAATTTGGATTTTTTAAAGGTAAATAATAAGGTTGATATAATATTTTCTAAGAATTCGGCAATTCTGAAGATTGGTTTTACTCGTAAAAATTCGAACACTTTTGACGGAATTATTGGTTTTATGACCGACAATATTACTGGTAAGGTGGCATTGAATGGAAATGTTGTTTTGAAGCTGGTGAATCTTTTTAAAAACGGCGAAAGCTTTGAATTTAATTGGATTAGACCACCACAAAACAACCAAACCCTTGATTTAAAATTCATGCAACCTTATTTATATAAAACCAACTTTGGAATTAATTATATGTTCCATTTATATCGTCAGGATACGGCGTTTATTTCTGTAATTAATAGACCAGCAATTACATACCATTTTGGATTGGACAAATATATTAGTGCTTTTGCAGTTTATAATACTAACCAGCGTACAAATATTGGAAATGAAAGTTTAAGCAATATTAATAATTCAAGTATTACCTTTGGAATTGGTGCAGCATACACATCATACAATTACAATATAAATCCAAGGCGTGGATTTGGTGGAAAAATAAATTTGGAAGCCGGCAACAAAAAAATTGCGAATAATATTATTCTTGGAAATCAGATTCCATCGAATTCAAATAAAGCTATAATTTATTTCTCTGGAGAAGTTTTTATTCCTATATTTTCTAAGTCAACAATTCGAATATTAAATGAAAGTGCAAGTTTAGTTGATTCTTATATATTTGATAATGAACTATATAGAATTGGGGGATTTAAATCATTAAGAGGTTTCGATGAGGAAAGTATTCGCGCATCTACATTCTCAATTTTCAATGCTGAATATAGAATTTTAATACAACAAAATTCAAATATTGCGTTTTTTTACAATATGGCTTATGTGGAAAAAAAGACGCTTACAGCTAAAACAAAAGATTACTCAAAAGGTTTTGGTGCTGGAATTAATGTTGATACTGGTTCTGGAATATTTTCATTTTATTATGCTCTGGGTTCTGAAAATGGAAATAAAATAACACTAAGAAATTCGAAGATTCATTTTGGTTATTTGGTCAAATTTTAACTTAATATTTCTTCATCTTCAACGATTTTTTTGCTGAAACGATAGAACAAAATAGAAAAGAAGAAAGTAACAAGCCCACTCAAAATACAAATCCAGCCCATAACTTTACCAATAAAATTTAGAAATATTTCTTGCTTGAAAGTCATAATTAATCCTACAATAATAAGGATTAACCCATTGAAAATAAGTGTTTTATTTGCCCAAACTTTATTTTTTGATATTTGACCATAAAAAATTTGGAAGCCTCCAGCTAAAATTGCCCAAATGCCAAAAAATAAAATTATTAAGCTTAACATTAGCGCCGAATTGCTAAGCGTAAAAACCCCAAGTGTTAAATATAATATTCCTTGTATAAGAGCTAAATATTTAATATTAAGCTTTTTATCATCATTTCTCCAAAAGCTATAAAAAATAAAAACTCCGCTCAGAACTAACATAATTATTCCAAAAACTTGAACTATAGTTGAAAGTAAGGATTTAGTGGCAAATATGAATGCCATTCCAACTAAAATTGCAACTATACCATGAATAAGCAAATATACTCCCGAGTTTTTTAAATATTTTGAGTTCATAAATCTTTGTTTTAAAAAGTTCATTACAAAAGTAGTATATTATAGTCTCTCTACAAAATGTAATTTTTTCGTTTTTATGCGTTTATATGTTTTTTCAAAAACTTCATCGATTTTAATATAGTTTTGCAAAGTGAAGAAGATAGATTTATATATAATTAAGAAGTTTTTAGGAACTTTCTTTTTTACTTTGGCTCTAATAATTGTTATTGTTATTATTTTCGATATCTCCGAAAAGATTGATGATTTTATTAATAACAATGCCTCTTTATACGAAATAATTTTTCATTATTATTTGACATTCATACCATTTTTTGTAAATCTATTTAGCCCATTATTCACTTTTATTGCCGTAGTTTATTTTACTTCTAAAATGGCTTATGATACTGAGATTATAGCCATTTTAAGTGGTGGAATTAGTTTTAAAAGATTCATGCTTCCATACCTTATTTCGGCATTGATTATTGGGCTCTTATCTTTTTATTTATCTAATTTTTTAATTCCTTATACAAATAAAATTAAAATTGATTTCGAGTCTCATTATTTAAATTTGAAGATGTATAACGCCAAGTACAACATACATGTTCAGAATAAAAAAGGCGAAATACTATACGTCGAAAATTTTAATACTTACGATCATACTGGCTATAATTTTTCTTTTGAAAAGATTTCAGAAAAAGGATTAACCTACAAAATGACCGCCGACAAAATTACTTATGATACTATTACTGGACATTGGATTATTTCGAATTATAATATCAGAAGATTGTTTGATTATGGTGATAAATTTGAAAAAGGAAGTAGAATAGATACAACTTTTAATGTGAAGCCAATAGATTTCTCTAATGAATTGCAACCTATTGAAGTGATGAATTTTACAGAAATGAGACGCTTTATTCATGAAGAAAAAATTAAAGGATCGGAAAAACTAAAATTTTATGAAGTTGATAAGCATAAGAGGATTGCATTTCCATTTGCCACAATCGTGCTCACATTAATAGGAATTTCAATTTCAAGTCATAAATTGAGAGGAGGAATTGGATTGCAGATGGCTCTTGGAATTGTAATAAGCTTTTCGTTTATTGTTATTATGCAAATTTCCACAGTTTTTGCCACTTTTGGAACTCTTACTCCTTGGATTGCCGTTTGGATTCCAAATTTCGTTTTTTCTATTATTGGAATTTATCTTTTTATAAAGGCGCCTAAATAAGATTTATTTCTTACATAAGTCTGTTAATAAAATTATTATAGAAATTTATTTCCTTAATATTAGTAAAGATAATGTAAGCTGAAGTCCTTATTGGAATAGTTGACTTAAAAAAAAATCTGGAGACTTAAATATATAATAATTTTCCTTTTTCAAGGGTATCAATTACTTCAAAAATTGTTTTTAGCCTATTCATTTTATGGCTCCCAATCTCAATCCCAACTTGGTTATTTGCTGCATCCATTATACTATAAATAATTAAATTTGGCTTTTTCATTCTTCGATAAGCTATTCTGTTTCCTTTTTCATGTGCTTTTGTCAATGCTGAAGCCGCCTGTTTTCCAATTTCTTGACATAATAAAGCTGACCAAAGGCAATGTTTAAATGCATCCAATTTGCCGCCATTATATCCTACAAGAAGTCCTGAATTCGCAATTGAATCAGTAATAACAATTGTTTCTTTGCTGATAAGCAATGCTTTATGAATTTTGAAAGGGTGAAAAACTGCCCAAATAATTTCGGGACGGCTAATTTTTAGACTAATGCTGTCATTCAAACTATTAGCTTTTAATGTTGTTGGAAAAAAGAATAATACAAATAACAATATATAACAGTTTCTTGAAAGAAAGTAGTTCATCTTTATATATTTTTGCAACTTAATAAATACAAATATAACAAATGAATGATTCAAAAGGATATGTTCGTTTCGATAAATATAATGAAGAAACAACAAAAAAGTTAGCATACCATTATAAAGAAATTTTAGGTTTAATTGGTGAAGATCCAAATAGAGAAGGACTTTTATCAACTCCTGAGAGGGTAGCAAAATCGATGCAATTTCTAACTCAAGGATATTTAATTGATCCTCTTGAGATAATTCAATCGGCAATATTTTCAGAAAAATACAGCCAAATGGTTCTTGTTAAAGATATTGAGGTTTACTCGCTTTGCGAGCACCACATGATCCCATTTATTGGTAAAGCTCATGTAGCATATATTCCAAATGGAAAAATCACGGGATTAAGCAAAATTGCCCGTGTTGTTGATGTTTTGTCGCGTCGATTGCAAGTGCAAGAACGGCTTACGATGCACATAAAAGATTCAATTCAAGAGGCATTGCATCCTTTAGGTGTGGCTGTTGTAATAGAAGCAAAACATTTATGCATGGCTATGCGTGGCGTAGAAAAACAACATAGCGTTACTACAACATCTGATTTTACAGGTGCTTTTTTGAACAATCAAAAGACCAGAGATGAATTTTTACACTTGATTAATAGCCATTTATCATAGTTAATTAGGTTAATAATATTTCTAATAAATCTTTAAATTTTAATCAAACAATAAATTAAATAATCTAAATTTGCACGTAAATAAATAATCAAATGATGAACAATTTTATTAATTCAAACAGCAATTCATCAGCATCAAAAAATTATGATGCTACATTGTCAAAAACCTTTGTTTCAAATGTTTTTTCATGGATGGCATTGGCATTATTAGTATCAGGAGTCTTTGCTTTTTATTTTGGTACGAGTGCCGAAATGCTAAGATACATTTATAATGGTGCTGGCGGAATGACCATATTTGGTTATGTTTCCATTTTTGCACCATTTATTCTGGTAATGGTTATGGGAATGCGTTTTCAAAAACTTTCTTATGGCTCTTTGGTTCTCATTTTTGGGCTTTTTTCTGCTCTAATGGGCATAAGTTTATCTTCCATTTTTGTTATTTATAAATTAGCATCTATTGCCTCAGTATTTATAATAACCGCTGGCACTTTTGGTGCTATGGCTTTATTAGGTTATACTACTAAAACGGATTTAACACATTTTGGATCAATACTTTATATGGCGTTAATTGGAATTATTATTGCCTCCATTGCAAATTATTTTATGCAAAGTGCGCGAATGGATTATATTATCAGTATCATTGGAGTGTTAATTTTTACCGGTTTAACAGCCTATGATGTTCAAAAAATAAAAAGAATTGGTCAGGGATTAGAATATGGCGATGTTACTGCTAATAAACTTGTTATTATGGGTGCCCTTTCGCTATATTTAGATTTCATAAATCTATTCTTATTCATGCTAAGAATATTCGGAAATAGAAAATAATTGATTTAATAATTTAAAACTCTATATGAAAGCATACGTATTCCCTGGACAGGGTGCTCAATTTGTAGGTATGGGCAAAGATCTTTTTGATAATTTTTCCGAAGCTAAGGAATTATATAAAAAAGCAAATTCAATCTTAAAATTTAATATTACCGACCTTATGTTTGATGGCACAGATGACGACCTTAAACAGACTAAGGTTACGCAGCCTGCAATATTTTTGCATTCGGTTATTATGGCGAAAATGTTGAAAGATTTCAAACCTAACATGGTTGCTGGGCATTCATTAGGTGAGTTTTCTGCTTTAGTTGCTTCTGGTGCCATGTCATTCGATGATGGATTGGGATTGGTGTTTAAAAGAGCCATGGCTATGCAAGCAGCATGTGAAGTTGAACCTTCTACAATGGCTGCTATTGTTGGCCTTGATGATGATGTTGTGGAAAGTGTTTGTAGGAGTATTAATGAGATTGTAGTTCCTGCAAATTATAATTGTCCTGGTCAACTTGTAATATCTGGAAGTATAAATGGAGTAGATTTAGCAATTGAGAAGCTAACAGAAAAAGGTGCAAAAAGAGCTATGAAACTGAATGTGGGCGGGGCTTTTCATTCTCCTTTGATGGAATCTGCAAAAATTGAACTTGAGAAAGCTATAAATCATACAAAGATTATTAGCCCCATTTGCCCTATATATCAAAATGTTAATGCTCAGGCTGTTGCTAATCCAGACATAATTAAATCAAACTTGATAAAACAACTTACATCTCCAGTTCGTTGGACTCAGATTATGAAAAATATGCTTGCTGAGGGAATGACGGAATATGTGGAAGTGGGACCTGGAAAAGTTTTACAAGGCCTATTGAAAAAAGTTGACAGAAATGTAAAATGTTATAGCGCTTCGCCTATTGAAGAATAAATTAATTTTTTTATCAATAACAAAAGCCAATGGAATTCTATTGGCTTTTGTGCTTTTATTGTTTTCTATTTCTAAAATAAAGTATTCTGTCTTCTCCAAATTGGTGATAACTATCCATTTTTTTTTTGATTATTGGCGCTTTAGAACCTTTGCCAAATGTTTTGTTGCCCACAAAAACTCTCGCTTCATCCCATATATCGTCCTCAATAAAACTTTGTATGATTGTTCTTCCACCTTCCACAATAAGAGAAAGTGTACCTAAATCGTACATTTTTTCCAGCATTTGAGGAATAATATTTTTAGTAAAATCAATTTTTATGAATGTTAAATTTGGTTTATCTATTCCACTTTCAGAGGTGAAGATATATGTAGGAATTTCACCATCAAAAAGGTATAAGCTTCTTGGTAATTTTAGCTGCTTATCAATTAAAAATCTGATTGGATTTTGGCCTTTCCAAAGTCTGGTATTTAGCTGTGGGTTGTCATTTAAGGCAGTTTTAGTTCCAACAATAATTCCACTTTCCTCGCTTCTCCATTTATGAACTGGAATTCGAAGATATGGATGTGTTATCCAACTTATGCCAGTTTCTTTGTCATTCCTATCTATATCTATATATCCGTCAATAGTTTCCGCCCATTTTAGAATGATATATGGTCTTTTATGTTGATGAAATGTAAAAAATCTTCTATTTAAATTTAAAGATTCTTCATCCAATATCCCAATTTTTACATCAATTCCAGCATTTTGCAATTTTTCAACTCCTTTGCCAGCAACTTTCTCAAAAATATCTTGACATCCGATAACAACTTTTGGAATTTTATTTTCAATAATTAAATCGGAACAGGGTGGAGTTTTCCCATGATGAGAGCAGGGTTCCAAATTTACAAAAAGAGTACTTTCTTTTAATAATTCAGTGTTTTTTACGCTGTTAATTGCGTTTACTTCAGCGTGTGCCTCACCAAATTTTTTATGAAAACCTTCTCCAATAATTCTCCCTTTATGCACAATTACGCAGCCTACCATTGGATTTGGTGCAACATTTTGGATACCTTTTTTTGCCAATTCAAGGCATCGTTGCATATATTTATTGTCCTCGCTCATTATCGAAACATTGTGAAATCTAATTTATCATCATCCACTTCATGTGCTGCTTCAGAAGAAATCTCAGGAAATACGCTGTTAAATGCAACATAAATTGATGCGTAAGTATATGGAATTGTGAATATTAGACCAATTCCATATAAAAATGCTCCCAAAATATTCAATACTAATAGTATCAATATTAGTGCGGTGAAATTTGGAAGCTTTTTGGTAATAGTTAATCGTGATGCTTCCATAGATTCCCAAGTATTTAAATTTTTAAATATTGAAAAAGGTATGGCAAAAAAGTAGGCGATTATTAAATAAATACCTGGTAAAATGAAAAGCCAAAGGCCTAATGAACTTAAGATTCCTGTTAGAATGGTAATTGAAATATATGGGATAGGATTTTTTAGACCTTGCAGCAAATCATTTAAATCGAAAGGCATAGCGTTTTCTGATTTGTGAAATGCTGAAAAATATCCAGCGATAAATGGCCCTGACATAATTGCTTGTAGTAGAAATCCCCAATAGCCAAATGTGATACAAAAAAAACTAAATAGAATATAAATCGAGGAATACATTGAAAGTAAAAGCGTGTTTTTCTTCATCATTTCAAAAGCTTTTTTCAAAATAAATTTTAAATCGAAATCGTATCCATCTCGAATAATTTCTCTAATTCTATCCATAAATGCATTTTAGCAGATTCATTTCTAAAAATTAAAAATGGGGAAATTTATTATCAACAAAATATATTTTCCCATAAGTTTAAAATAAAATTTAAAATTTTTCTACATGTATTTGTCCTTCAGGGTTTTTCCTTGACCATTCGCTAAAATTTTCTAATTGCATTGCATCAATCATATCTGCAATCATTTTAGGATTTCCACATAAAAAAACATCAGTATCTTTTGGAGTTGGTTTAAATCCCCAATGTTTTTCCATGATTCCTTTTTTCCACATATTCTGAATAAAATCTGTTTCACCAGGCCAAGGAGTCATTTCCTTTTTTGGTTCGGTGATGGTTGGAATATATATAAATCCTGGAGCAAAATTTTGTAATAGTTGAAGTTCAGATGAATAGCCTAAATCCCAACTATTTGCAGCGCCATGAATAACTGCAATTCTGCCTTTTCTGTGAAGTGCATCTGTTCGTAGCATGCTCATATATGGCGCTACTCCAGTGCCAGTAGCTATAAAAACTACATTTCTTTCATCGGCTACTTGATCAAGAGTAAACATGCCAACGAATTTTGTTCCAACGCCAATGCGGTCACCAATCTGTAAATTGAATAACCTTGGAGATAATGCACCCGAATGAACAAGTGTAATATAAAACTCCAAATACTGTTTGGACTTTGACGATGATGCGATTGAATAGGCTCTTTTAATAAGCTGTTCTGGTGGGAAATCTTCGTAATCGGCTGTAGATTCTTTTATCTTTTCTGCTGATGCTGGTAAATGTAATGCAACAAACTGACCAGGTTTGAAATCGGGCAACTCCCATCCATCGGGAGCAATTCTGAATACTTTCATAATTGGCGAGACTTGCACAACTTGTGAAATTATTCCATTTAAATTTTCCATAAATATTGTTTTATATTCTTAATATACTGTTATTCAATACCTCCAAAATGCTTCATAAATTGAATTCTTTCAAAAGCTACTGTGTTATTATTTGGGTTAAAAGATAATTTTCCTTTAAATTCTGAAACAGATTTAAAATTATGACGAATCATCCAATCTTCCAGAACTTTTAACATCACTAAAATTATTTCAGGACCATGAATGTAAATTGCTGAGGCAATCTGAACTGCTGTGGCGCCAGCAAGAAGTTGTTTTACAACGGTTTCTCCATTATGAATGCCAGTAGTGGCAATTAAATCAACATTATTATCTACTATTGGACTTAATATTGAAAGCCATCTTAATGTTGTGCCGTTATCTGTTGAATTACTAAAAACATTTGAAGATGTTACTTTCATGTTTTCAATATCAATGTCTGGATTATAGAATCTGTTGAATAAAACAATTCCATTTACGTTGTGAGTTAATGAAATAGTTTTTACCATTGTGGCCAAGGTTGTTGAATATAAGCTCATTTTTAAAGCAATGGGTATTTCTACTGCCTGGCGAATTTTTTTAAGTATGGCGAAAATCATCTTTTCTACTTCTAATGCATTTTTGCTTTCATCTGATGGCAATATTGATAAGTTAATTTCCAACGCATCTGCACCAGCATCTTCAAATTTCTTTGCCCAATTTGTCCATTCTTTATCATCAATACAATTTATGCTTGCAATTATTGGAATCGATATCTTTGCTTTAGCTTCCTTTATTAAATTAATATATTTTTCAATGGAATTATTGCCAATATGACTGCTAATATAATTTTCAACATTATAGCCTATATTAACAGTAGAGTTTTTCCCTTGTGAGTATTCTGCAATTAATTGTTCCTCAAAAAGAGATTTAAGTACTATTGCACCAGCACCATTTTCTTCCAATTTTTTAATTTTTTCAATTGAATTTGAAAGTCCAGAACTGGCAATAATAATCGGGTTTTTTAATTTCAACCCCAAATAATTTATTGATAAATCTATCATTTTAATTAAGTTAATTTTGCATTGGCCTTTCTATGTTGTTAAAATAGAAGTTCGTTTATAGGTAATTATGTGCGTATTATAATTGTAAAATTGATAAATATAAAAAATTACTAAATAAATAACATCTAATTAAAGAGCGGTAAATGTATAAAATATATTCAAATTGAAAACCTAAATCTTTTGAAAATTTTACAAGTTTATAGACAAAAAAAAGTCCTCATAAAAAATGAGGACTCTATAAAAATTGATTAAATTATTTTACTTCAACTACTACCTCATCACTTTGCCATAGACCATGTTTTGTGCAGAAAGCCATGGCTGTGAGTTTCATGTTTTTTGTAGGCACAATGTAAAAATCTACCTCCAAATTATTTGATGCCGAACCTAATGAGCCAGCGGTAAAATTTGCTTGCGCCAGATTTTTTTCGCCATCCCATAATTGAACCCATGCAATATAATGATCGAAATCATCTGGATGCATATATTCGTCACCAATTTTTATTTTTACTTTTAATTTTTTGCCAGCTGTTGCTGTTTTATCACAAAAAATAAATGCTGAGTGGCGATCTATATAGTCGCGCTTTGCTTCTTTGTCTAAAGTGGAAATATCCACATATTTATTTATATTCATAATTTATGTTTTTGGGTTTTTATTTATGTAATTTTCCTAAATAACTTGCAACACCTTCTGCTGTTGCTTTCATAGCAAGCTCTCCTTCGTGCCAATTAGCTGGACAAACTTCGCCAAACTCTTCAAAATGCTTTAATGCATCTACCATTCTCAATGCTTCATCAACGCTTCTTCCTAATGGCAAATCGTTAATTACTGAATGGCGAACAACTCCACTTTTGTCGATAAGAAATAATCCTCTATATGCGACTGGAGCTCCAACAAAAATTGACTTTCCATCTTCATCATAATCGTACTCTCCAGCTAACACTCCAAAGTTTTCTGATATTGTTTTGCTTAAATCAGATACTAATGGAAATTTTACTCCTTTTATCCCACCATCTTTTAATTCAGTGTTTAGCCATGCCCAATGTGAAAACTCAGAATCAACTGAACATCCTACGACTGCAACTTCTCTTTTATCAAATTCCTGAATTTTATCCTGAAATGCTATGATTTCTGTTGGACAAACAAAAGTAAAATCTAAAGGATAGAAGAAAAATACTACATGCTTCTTTCCAATGAATTGCTCTAATGAGTAATTCTCGATAATTTCACCACCATTTATAACTGCTTTTGCAGTGAATTTTGGTGCTTTTTTCCCAATTAATGTTTCCATAATTTTAAACTAATTTTAAATGTTATTATATTTTGTTACTTAAACAGCTTTTGCATAATCCTTTGAGATAATAATGAGACTCAGTTATTTTAAAACCTTCAAATTTATTAATATTCAACTCTGTATTCTCTAACTCGAAATCATATAAATTTTTGCATTCTAGACATTTAAAATGCCCATGAAATGAAGTATCACAATCATAACGAGTTTCATGGTCTTCAATATTAACAATGTTTACTATTCCTTGACTCTGAAATAATTTTAATGTATTGTAAACAGTTGTTTTTGAAAGAGTTGGTATTTCATCACTCAAAGATAAAAATATCTTGTCAACGGTAGGATGTTCATGATTCTTCATTAGAAAATCAAAAATTTTTATTCTTTGAATGGATGGTTTTATACCATTATCCAATAAATATTGCCCTACATTTTGAATTATTACCATAATTATTATAAATCTGTAATGATTGCAAAAATATAATAATTATAAATATGAGAATAATAGTTTTGTTAAAAAAGCTAAAATATTAATCATTTATTTTATTCCGACAGTATTACTAAATTATTTATTTTGGTCTATTATTTTTTAATTAAGGTTTTTGATTTTTTTTTTTTGATAAAAATAAATTTTGAAGTCAAATAATATTTGTAAAATGAATATAAATGTATGTTATTTTTGCAGAAGTGTTGTAACAAAATGTTGCTAATTACTGTTTAATCACAATTATAAATTTCCGTTTTAATGCAAATGAAAAGATTTTTAATTTTAACATTTTTGTCGGTAATGATATTTTTAACCTCCAATTCTCAGAGGACATTTTTCCTTTCTGAAGAGTGGTTGACGAGTATAAATATCGGAGCTACAACTTTTTATGGTGATTTTACAGACAAATCAAATAGGTTTTTTAGCAATACTCCTTTTAGCAAATTCTTCTATCAGGATCGACAAGCGATGTTAAGCTATACTCTTGAAAAAAAAATAAACATATATTTTGGGGTAAAGGGATTCATATCTTATGGCAATATAAAAAGCACTAAAGAGTCTGAAAAAGCATATTTTAATGCACATCTTTTTGAATATAGTTTAAATGGAACTGTTGATTTTACTAACTTATTTATTGGGTATGACCGATATCGAGATTGGTCGATTTATGGATATGTTGGCATAGGTTTTACTGAATCAAGGACTTGGAAATATAGTATGAATACTGGTAAAATCATTGGCACCAATGGTTTTGGAGTTCCAAAAAAGGAGGGCGGAAAGTATGTTCCTATGACAGAAACTGTGGTGCCATTAGGTTTAGGATTTCGATATAATATTTCTAAGCAATTTGCACTCAATGCTGAAATGTCGCTTCACCCAATAAGAACTGATAAACTTGATGCTACAATATCAAATGCTGCAAAAATGGAAGGCTACGGTTTAATCTCAGTGGGAGTTGATTATAATTTTACCTTGCCAGATCATTGGCAAATTATTAATAGAAATCCAAGATATAATGGCAAAAGCACAGATCCTGCTATCAAAGAATTTAATAAAAGAAAGCATGTTGTCATGAAAACTAAAGCATATAATAAAGCCAGCAAGCATAGACATAAGACAAAAAGACGGCGTAGATAAGTTTTCCAGCTTAATGATTAATCATTTTACTATTTTGAAATGAAGCAATATAAATACATTTATAATTTTACTTTAGTAATACTTTTAGTTTTAATTTCTAATACAAAACTATATGCTCAATGGTTTTTAGGTAATTTTAATTGGTCTGCAAGTTTAGGTTATAATTCTTCTTTATTTCACGGTGATTTTACCGAAAGAGCAAATAGCATTGTTTATTACACACCATTTAGTAAGTATTTTTATGAAGATAGGAAATCGGGAATTGGTTTTAATCTCGAAAAATCCATAGGCCCATATTTTGGCGTAAGAGGAAATCTTTTATACACCAAATTAAAAGGCTCTAAAGGTTCTATAAATCAATATTTCGATGCTAAACTTTTCGAATACTCATTGGTAGCAACAATGAATTTTACAAATATATTTTGGGGCATTGATCGCTACCGCCCAGTAGTTTTCTATGGATTTGTTGGTTTAGGAATGACCGAATCTCGTACATGGAAGTACGATGCAACTTCTGAAAAACTTATTGGAACTAATGGATTTGGAAAACCCAAAGTTGCGGGTGGCAAATATGTGCCTATGTCGGAAACAGTTATGCCTATTGGTTTAGGTCTTAAAGTAGTAATTAATCCGAATTTCGGTTTCTATGGCGAAATAGCGCTTCACCCTATCAATACCGATAAATTAGATGCAACTGTCAGTAATATAGCTTTTTGGGATGGTTTTGGTGCCATAACTTTAGGCATGGATTATTATTTTTCACCATCAAGATTTTCATCTTTCAAAAGGCATTCCCCAAGTTATAACATAAGAAGTTACACTTCAATCAATACAAGAAAATATAGCAGAAAGAGTAAACAAATATTTAAAGGTGGTAAAAGGCGATTCAAATATCGTAGAAAATAACAAAAAAAAGCCTTGATATTTTTAATACCAAGGCTTTTAATTATAGCTGTTTATATATATTTAAATAATCAAATTCTTTTAAAAACATTTCTGCCCTCATAAATATTTCGCTTATTTCGTTTTTAGTCAGCTCTTTAGCTGTATTAATATTAACTTCGGGAGTTGGAATTCTTACTGTTCCCCATGGATAAACTTCTTTAAGCGCTTTGCCATTCCAACTTGGACTTAACAAAGAATCATTGGATTGTATACCAATTTTCTCGAGCACTGAACCAAGGGTTTTTTTTGAATCAACAATAATATCTTCATATTTAATAAAGAAAAAATTATTGGGATATTTCATTGATAAAAATCGAGCATAATATTGATTATTTACCCAAGCGTTAATATAATGATCGAGGCTTAAAGGAACTGGTCTTTTTTTCGTTTCAGCATAGCAGCTAAATGGATTTCTCATTATATGTAATATATATCCATTTCCATTTAACTCATTTATTATTGCTTCACCATCCACTCCAATTATGGGACTATAACCCACCCAAACTTTTTCATTTCCAGTGTGTTGATAATTTTTCCAAGCATTAAAAGTTGCTCTAAAGAAGCCTTCCATAATTGTAGCTCTTGTTTTGTTTCCTGTTTTCTCAACAATTTTTGTAAAAATACTTTTTCTTTCTTCATCATCCATATCAAATTCGGCATTTCGAAACTTGCTGACAAAAGGAGTTCTTGCTCTAATTTTTGCTTCTTCATCAATTATGGAATAATATATTTCTTCTATCGACAGATGTTCAGGAAAATAGGGCCAACGATATTTTACAGGAAACATGGAAGTGAATTTATCTTGCACATATTTTGTTCCTATCTGCGATTCAAAAGGATAGACAAACATTTCTGGATGACCATCGAGATAGCGGTGTGTGGTATTTCCACCATTTTCGTACATAGCCGAAAGCATAAGCAATTTAAATTTATTCGCTGACATTTATTTGAATTTATATTTGTAAAAATGTGATTTAATTTTTTTGGTTTTGTTCTTTAAATCTTGATAAACAAATCCTTGTGAAATATTTTTGTTGATAGATTCAATTGAAAAAATTTGATTTCCAAAAGGAAACTCAATTTTCCCCAAAATATTTCCTTTAATAGTATCAAAAGCAAAAATTGCTGATATTGAGTTAATGTCTTTTAATCCTGGGGCATAATTTTCGAATCTTGGCAAAACTCGACTAACTCCTATGAAGACTACATTATTAACAAAATGCATTCCTCGAGTCCAGCCAGGTAATGTGGCGAAGCTAATATATTTGCCATTTTTAATGTAGCCAAAACTTCCATATCCACTATTATTTATCCATATTTTATCTTTATGAATTCGCGCAGAATGTGGTCTGGTGAGCCCACTTGCAAAAATATTTCCATCGCCAGAAAAAATAACTCCTTTATTATCAACTTTGAAGTTTTTTTGACCTGGTCGACTTTTTCCGACAATAAATGTGGAGGCAGAAAAATACGAATTTTGAAGTGAAGTTCCAGCAGCAATAGAATTTAGTTGAAGGTAGTTTCCTTCGGTAATTTTTCTTGCATCTGTTGTACAAACATTAGGCTGCCAAATAATTTCATCTGTAAGAAATGAATTCATATCTATTTCAATTACTGCATTTTGACCTACAGAATTTCCAAAAAGTTTAGCTCCAATAAAAGCTAAGTCGTGGAAATAGTATGAACCTGGAAAATATTTCTCCCTCGATGGCATAAAAATATTGGTTGTCAAATCGTGGGCTTTATCTTCTATTCTTTGAGAATATTCGGAAACTACTTTGAATTCAACAATTTTGTTTGGATTACGTGTCGAGGCTACATAAATAGTATTATTATTATTATCAACTGCTATTCCTGATGGATGTGCCAATGGATAATATGTTTGTTTTAAATTTTCACCGTCAGAACTTATACCAAGTAAAAGATGTTCGTATTCTCGACTTATTAAAAGTGTGATATTTAATGAGTTGAGTAATTTCATAAAGCCATCATCGCAATTATACTTTAGCGATTTTGATAATACAGAATTGTTGTGAATATCAACTCCAGCTATATCCTGAGGATTTCTAAACAGCAAATTTTGATATTCAAATAATTCAGTTTTATTCATGGTCGAGTTTTCTTTTTAGGCTAATCAAACCAGTATACATTTTCAGGGCTGACATAATATTTGTTGTGCTTTTTCCTGAAATTCTTTCTGTCATATAAATTGGAACTTCAATAGTAGTTATGTTTAGTTTTCGGCATCTTGCCATCAATTCGGCATCAATTAAATCATTGAAACTTAATATATTAAATGATTTTATAATATCTTTTGGAAAAACCTTAGGTGTTGCATTAACATCCCAAATAGCAGTATTAAAAAAATATCTGTTTTCGAAGTTATATATAACTGAGCCCAAGCGGCGAAGAAAATTTTCGCGTATTATTCGATTGCTTTTCACAACGGTTTTGAAGTCTATATTTGAGTATTTTATGCAGGTTATTATATCTTTAATATTTGTTCTGGCTGAATTAGTATAGCAGATCAGTTTACCTTCAGCTTTATCAATTCCATATTTTACGGATCTTCCCCAGCCAGATTCTGAAATATTAAATGCTTTTATGCCCTCATATTTTTGTTGCATATTTTGACATTTTTCAAAACTTTCATCATGACTTCCATTTACTATAAATAAAATTTCATAATTAATATTCTCTTCTACCAAACGCTGTATATAGTTTTCGCAAATAATTTCTATGTGCGATTGTTGATTATATATGGGCAATATTATAGAAACGTCAATCATTATTTTGCATAATTCCAATAAGCATTATCAAAATCAATATTTTCTTGCCATTTTCCTACTTTTTGAATTCCATCTTTCAAAGGTATTTCAGCATGCCAGTTTAATAGATTTTCAGCTTTTGATGGATTTGAATACCAATCTGTTAAGTCCCACTTTCTGTTAGGCATTATGCCAAAATTGGGATTCGATTTTATTTTATAAATCTCTTTTATCGTATTTGCTAAAACTAAAATTGTTGTTTTTTTACCACTGCCAATGTTTAAGGCTTCGCCACTTAAGGAATTAATCTTTAGAGCCGCCATTATAAAAGCTTTTAACACATCATCAATATAAATAAAATCGCGTGAAACTTGAGGATTGACCAAGGCGGGAAATTCTCCTTTACGAGCTTTAGAAATTACTACGGGTAGCAATCTGTCGGGCTCTTCCCATGGACCATAAACTGAATATAACCTTAAATTTGTGATTGGCAATTTTTCAATTTTGCCATAATATTTTATTGCTTGATAGAGTGCAGCCTTGCTAACAGCATAATGACTGTTAGGTAAAAGTGTATCATTCTCAGAGGGTTGCTGTGAATTAATTCCATATTCTGAACTGCTTCCTGCTTGTACAAACGCTTTAAATCCTTGTTTTTTTGCAACCTCAATTAAGTCAATTGATGCTACAAAATTTGTCTGATAAATTTTATCATATTCGTTTTGCTTTGAATATGCTCCATAAGCAGCAAGATTGAAAATTGTTTGTGGCTTTATTTCATTAATGAAATTTAATATCTGATTCTGTTGAAGAATATCGACAGTTAAAATGTTGATTTGCTGAATTTTATTTGCAATGAATCTCCAATTATTTAAATGATCTTGCGATATTCCATAAACATCATTTCTGAATTTTAACAATAGGTTAAGCAAATTAATTCCGATAAAACCACCAGCACCAAATATTGCAATCGGGCCTGGCAATGCTTTAACCATTGACTCCAAATTAGAATCTATTTTATTATTTGAATTCATTAAAACGCATTTGAAATTTCATTAATTGCTTGATTATATTGTTCTTCACTCATTGGCCAATAATGCCAATCGACGGTATTTTCCATAAATGAAACTCCTTTGCCCTTGATGGTATTGGCGATAATCATTTTTGGACGACCATTATAATGAGTTCTTATTTCTTCAATAGTGTTTATTATTTGAACTACATTATGTCCATTAATTTCAATTACTTCAAACCCCAAATCGCTAAGTTTTTTAAAACTTGCACTTTCGCCTATGACATTTTCTGAGAAATCTATTCCCTGAATTTTATTTTTATCTATTATAACTATCAGATTATCAAGTTTATGTTTGTTGGCAAAATGTGATGCTTCCCATGTTGTGCCTTCATTTGTTTCACCATCAGAAAGAAGTACAAAAACAGTAGATTTATCTTTTTTAAGTTTCTTAGATTTTGCAATTCCAACCGATAAAGGAAGCCCATGACCCAGAGAGCCAGTGGCGAAGCTTACTCCATTAATTGAGTTTGGTGCAGGATGAGCTGGCAATTTTGTACCATTTTTATAATAAGTTCCTAATTCTTCATCGCTAATTTTACCAATTTTATTTAAGGTTACATATAAAGCAACAGCAGCATGTCCTTTTGATAAAATAAACTCATCTTCTTCATTTTTGCTCAAAAGTAATACTGATGCAACAATGTCAATACAGCTCAAAGTAGATCCAATATGACCAGCGTGAGCATTGAAATACATCTCTAAAGCTTTTAGCCTTAATTCTTTACCTTTACTTAAGAGATCTTTGATTAGCAATTCTACTACTATTAAAATTTATGCGAATATAGAAAAAATCTTATTGCTTATGATTTGATATGTATTATAAGAAAAATATGCAAATAAAAATGCCTCATTGATTTGTAAATTTCTTTTGAAGATGGAAAAATATCAAATAATGAGGCATTCTGAATGAATCAGATAAATTTTATCCGTTCATTGAAATCAGAAATTCTTCGTTAGTCTTTGTGAATTTCATTTTATCTTTTACAAAATTTAAAGCTTCTACCGAATTCATATCAGAAAGATGATTTCTTAGAACCCAAAGTTTCTGAAGAACATCTTTTTCGAGTAATAAATCATCACGACGTGTACTTGAAGCTGAAATATCGATAGCAGGATAGATGCGTTTGTTAGATAATTTTCTATCAAGTTGCAATTCCATGTTTCCTGTACCTTTAAATTCTTCAAAGATTACATCGTCCATTTTAGAGCCTGTATCTGTGAGTGCTGTTGCAATGATAGTTAGAGAACCACCATTTTCAATTTTTCTTGCTGCACCGAAGAATCTTTTTGGTTTTTGTAGTGCGCTTGCTTCAACACCACCAGATAAAACCTTTCCAGATGCTGGAGCTACTGTGTTATACGCTCTTGCCAAACGTGTGATAGAATCTAACAGAATAACTACATCGTGACCGCTTTCGGTCATTCTCTTAGCTTTTTCCAGAACCAAGTTCGCAATTCTAACATGGCGATCTGCAGGTTCATCAAAAGTAGAAGATATAACTTCAGCATTAACATTTCTTTGCATATCTGTAACTTCCTCTGGTCGCTCATCTATAAGTAGTATTATCAAATAAACTTCTGGATGATTGTAAGCAATTGCATTAGCTATTTCCTTAAGTAATACTGTTTTACCTGTTTTTGGTTGGGCAACTATCAAGCCTCTTTGTCCTTTACCTATCGGCGCAAATATATCTATAAGTCTTGTAGAAATGGAACTATCAGGATGACCTGTGATATTAAATTTTTCGTTTGGAAATAATGGGGTAAGGAAGTCAAAAGGGATTCTGTCTCGTAATTCTTCTGGACTTTTTCCGTTAATTTTTTCAATTTTTATAAGTGGAAAATATTTTTCACCTTCTTTTGGAGGTCTTATAGTTCCTTTAATTGTATCTCCAGTTTTAAGGCCGAAAAGTTTTATTTGGGATTGTGATACGTAAATATCGTCAGGAGAATTAAGGTAATTATAATCCGAAGAGCGCAAGAAACCATAGCTATCGGGCATAATTTCTAATACTCCATAACTTGATGTAATTCCTTCATATTCATCAGTATAGCTAAATTCCTTTTCTTTGTTTACTTTTTCTACAGGAAAATCCTCTTGCCTTTCTCTTGGCTCATTTCTGTAATTAGAAGGTTTTCTTGATGAGTCAAAATTATCGCGCTTTTCCCTTGTGTTACTTTCAGAATAATCTCTTTTTGGTCTATTGTCTGGTCGATTATCTTGTCTGTTGTCTGGTCTATCTCTATACTCGCGAGGTTTATTATCAGAATAATCGCGCTTTTCGCGAGGTGGATTACTTGGGTACTCTCTGCTATCTCTTCTTGTATTCTCCCATTTTTTTGGTTCTTCAGTTATTTCACGTTCGGGAGCAATTTCTGCTTCTGTTGATTCAGGGGTTGATACAGTGAATTCTCTTCGGGCTGATCTAAGTTTAATTCTTAAGTCGGTTCCTTCTTTTTCATTCTTAACTTCAGGAGAATTTTCTGTTTCGGCAACCTTTATTTCATCGGTTATAACATCGATTTCTGATGATTTGTCATCTGTTTTGCCTTCGTTTGGATCGCTACTTTTGGTAATCTTTCCATCAGGGGAAACCTTGAAGGCAGGTTCTTTAACAACAAATCTTCTTCTTTTTTTCTTGATTTGTTCTTCCTCTTCAATCAATGTTTCGGGACTTGGATTAGCAGCTTGATGATCTAATATGCTGATAACCAAATCATCTTTTTTTAAATTAGCAACCTTCTTGAGGTCTAATTCTTTAGCAATAACTTTCAAATCTTCCAGCTTCTTGCCATTAAGTTCACTTAAATTGTACATGTAAATTTCTTTAGGGAATTCTTAATATTCTTATAAACATTTATAACTCATAACCATTCAATAAAAACGTTCCGGGAGAAAAATTAATTAGAAAAAATTAATTTGATAAAACCACCGCAAGCATATTTGCTTGATACTTCGATTTATGAGCTGCAAATATATAGTATTTTTTATATGCAAATCAATTTTAATTAAATTTTAATTTTTATTTTTTAAAATATAAAAAACCATCTCATTATAAAAATATAATTTAATGCTGATTTGCAAATTCTTTTAAAAATTTATGGATTTCATTTTTTAATAAATGAGCGTTTTTCGTACATAAGGTCATACAATTACTTTATTGCAGAATTTCTATACCCTCTGCTGGTTTAGGGTAATTGAAATTTAATGCTTTATATCAACTCAAGTTTTATATCTGAATTTTTCTTGCTAAATTTGTATAATATATTAATAAACTGTATTTTAACCGATCCCCCTTCTGAGTATTTTTGTAAAAAGTCAAAACATATATTGACTATTTTTCCTTCTTTAAATTTTAATAAGTCAATTAATTGTATAAATTTTAGCAAGTGTCTTTTTTGCCCATCGTGTTTAAAATTTGTCAAGTTATATAATATTTCTGAAATAAATCTTTCCAATCCAGAAGTATTATATTTTGCAAGATGTTCAAAAAGGTAAGCTGCTCGCCAACTTACTGTTTGTGAATTTAGTAATATCAAACTCCAAAGCTCATCAAATATTTGACTGCATTCTCTGCGAATTTTGCAAATGATGGCAATGAATCTTTGGAAATATCATTCAATAAATATTCGATGATGAGGTTTTTATTTATCTTTATGACAAATTTTTATGAAATCGCAATTTTTGCAATTTTTAATTTCTTTGGTTTGTTTAAAAGCAGAATTTTTGTTTAATATTTCTTTTAATAAGTTTATTAATTCGTTCTCGAAATTATCAATTATCTCTTTGCTTATTAAATTTAAATTGTTGATTATTAAAGGATAATGTGTAGATTTTGATTTTAGTCCAATAATAATTGGGCTAATTGGTAAAGAATAATTAAACTGTCGAGAATATAATAGGGTATAGGTAAGAAGTTGAAATGGTTTGTCAAATTTCGAGTTTGTGAATAAATTTGCCCACTTTTCAGAGGATAATATGTTTTTATCATCTAAATTGAGTTCGTTTTTATCAACTTTTCCTGTTTTATAATCAATAATTCGTCTAACACCTTTGTAGCTATCTATTCTATCAGCCGAGCCTCTCAACATAACTTTTATAATTTCGTTCTGTGATTCAATTGGGATGGTATATTCTAAATCTTGTTCGGTCATCACATTTTCAATTCCTAAGGAGTTTATCTCCTCAGACTCAAAAAAATCTTTGACCAATTTTTCATCTAATTTTCTTAACAAAAGATTGTTGCCATGATTAATATCTCCATTCTTAAAGTTTTCTTTATACCTATCGAAAAGTATTTTCTTATAATTTTCTTTTGCTCTTTTGAAAAAATCTTCATCAAATTTATTACTATTTTCAGCCTCTGCTTCTTCTCTGAAAATTATATCTAAAGTATCATGAATTATTGTCCCTCGTGTATTAACCTTTATTTCTTCTTCCACTTCATCTTTTGGTTTTATTTTTAAAATTCTGGAGAAATAAAATTTAAGACCGCATGTTTTAAATTCGTTAAGAGAAGTAGGAGAGAAGCCTCTTAGTGGATTTGTGGAAAGATCAAGTAGTTGCTGATATATTTCATTTGATTTATTTATAATAATTGCCTTCGATTTTTGCTTTTTTGGTTCAGGAAGTTTAACTATTTTATTCGATATGCTAATATTTTGGTTTTGTTGTTTCAATTCGTAAAGCAATTGTTTAGCAAATCTACTCATCTCTCCAGATCCCAAATCATTTTCACCTTTATTATAGATGAGTTCTATATTCTCGGCTCTTTGCAAAGACCTATAAAAATGATATGAATAAATTGCGTCATCATCGTAAGGCATTGGCAGCTTGTACTCTCTTCTTATTTCTGGCAAAATAAAACTATGGAACTGATTGGATTTTGGTATAACTCCTTCATTCAACGAAAGATATATAATATTTTTAAAATCTAAAGCTCTTGTTTCCAGAATTCCCATAATTTGTAATCTTCTTAGAGGTTCTCCCTCAAAAGGAATTCCTTTCATTTTGGTGAGAGAATTATAAAGCTTTTTAAGTGTGCTAATATTTTCAATTATTGGATATTTTTTTAATTTGATAATTAGCTGATTTATAATTATTTGATTTGATGACAATAAATCTCCATCCAACTCACTAAAAATTAGCTTCCCTTTTAGTATTTCCAAGAATTTGTTAATAGCTTCAAGAACTGTTAATGCTGATAAATTTTCCACTTTCAGAGAGTTAATTAAGGAAAGTTCTTCATCTGAAAATGATAAATTCTTTGAAAACATTAATATATTTTCTGCCGTTGTGTATGAAATATTATTATCGTTAATAAAGTTTATTAGCTTGGTTAAGTTATTGTAATATGCTTTTTTTACCAAAGGTGAATTGAGTATTTTAGCAATATTTCGATGATAAATCAAAATATAATCTTCGGTTTCAGAACTAAGTTGCTTTTTTCGAAGAGCTACTTTGTAGAGCTCAAATAAATTAATTATTAAATCATAAGCCATCGATTTTTTAAATGGATACGACATAGTGATGTTTAGATCTTCAACTTCCTTAGGAAGTGAATTTAAAAGTGGAAACAAAAGTTCCTCATCTGCAAGTACAATGGCAGTCTCTTTTGAGTTAAAATTTTCTTTGGAAATAAGATCTTTTAGCAATTTGCCAACATATTTTACTTGAGAATAATTGCTTGATAGGCCGCTGATATTTATTTTTTTTACTCTCGAGGATAGCTCCTCAGATAGTATTAACTTGCCTTTTAAATTGTTGTTATTTAGATTTTTGCGAATATATTTTCCAGCTTCTTGATTTGTATTTTTTAAATAATAATCATCGGCGTCCCAGAAAATATCACTTTCGAAATGGGTCATTATAAATTCAAAGAGCTTGACTTCGGCCGTTGAAAGTGCGTTAAACCCCGCAATTAAAAATTTATTTGAAGTAAAATCGTAATTCAATGGGCTTTCGACTAAATCTCTAATTGCCATACCACTATAAGCAATATTCAGTGATTTTAATCTATCCTTAAATTTGACATAATAAATTAAAAGTGAATGATAAAATTTTAGATAATTATCTTCTAATGCTGAAATATTTGGGCGGTCAAGATTCCATTTTTGAAGATTACGTGCCTCTTTTAAATAAGTAAAAATAACTTTATAATCAGCAAGATACATATCAATATCATTGAAATCGTTTAACAATTTGGGACCCCAAGAGCCAAAATCTTCAAAGGAGCGAGCACTTTCTTTTTCAAAACTTAGATATATTTCATAAAGTTCAAATATTAGATCTGTTGAAGATGCTTTATCATATTTGGTAATTTCGAATACGAAGTCATCGATAGAGTTTAATTTCGGTGCCCAGCTTGGTTTATCGATTTTCTCTTGAAGATATTTTTCCAAAAATAATCCTGCACGGCGGTTGGGTAAAATTATGGTAAGCTCCTCAAAATTACCTTTGTACTTATCTAAAATAAAGTCTGCAATTTCCTCTAAAAATTTTTTTGCCATCTTAATTGTTTTGAATTTCAAAAGTAAGGTTTTTATAAATGTTATGAATTTAATTAAAGTTATTTGCTCTATAAATTTTCTTTTTTCGACATTGTGAAATATAAAATTGTATATCAATAAACTCTGGTTTTTGGCTTAGCAAAGTCCGTTAAAGCAACTTTAAATCTCTTATAAGATTTTAAGAACATTACATAATTAACTATTGTAAATTATTGTAAATCATAAGATTTATTATTTTTGGAAGCGCTTATTTTTTAACCTTATCAGTAAAATTCAAAATCTTATATGTATTTCAAAAAATATTCTAATTTCGCAATTCAAAACTAAACCAATTTTTATGAAATTATTAGAAGGGAAAACAGCAATTGTTACTGGAGCTGCCAGAGGTATAGGCAGATCAATTGCATTAGCTTTTGCATCACAGGGTGCTAATGTGGCTTTTAGCGATTTGAATTTAGACGATAGTACTAAAGCTGTTGAAAATGAGATTATTGCTTACGGAGTTAAAGCAAAAGCTTATGCTTCCAACGCATCAAAATTTGAGGATTCGCAAGCTTTTGCTGAAGCTGTTGTTAGTGATTTCGGTTCTATAGATATTTTGGTAAATAATGCAGGAATTACGCGAGATAATTTACTGATGAGAATGACTGAAAGCGACTGGGATTTGGTTATTGCAGTTAATCTGAAATCTGTTTTTAACATGACCAAAGCTGTTCAACGTATTATGCTCAAGCAGAGAAGTGGTTCAATTATCAATATGAGTTCTGTTGTGGGTATAGAAGGAAATGCAGGTCAATCGAATTATTCCGCATCAAAAGCTGGAATTATTGGCTTCACAAAATCTATTGCTCAAGAACTTGGTTCAAGAAATATTCGAGTAAATGCAATAGCTCCAGGGTTTATTGCTACTCCTATGACAGAAAAACTTGCTGCCGATGTGCGCGCTGGTTGGGTTCAAACTATTCCACTTCGCCGCGAGGGACAACCCGAAGATGTTGCTAATGTTTGCGTTTTTTTAGGTAGCGAATTATCTTCTTATGTTACAGGTCAAGTAATAAGTGTTTGCGGAGGTATGCACACTTAAATTTAAAAAATTTGAAACAAAAAAAAGCTTCCAAGACTGGAAGCTTTTTTTTTGACTTTAGTTTTATAAGATTAATCAATAAAAGTTGTTGAGCCTTCTTGATTGTAATAACCACTATCTAATTTTTCTTTAATTGCTTTAAATGAAGAAATAGTATATTCCACATCCTTAAGATTATGTGCAGCAGTGGGGATGATTCTTAGCATTATAACTCCTTTAGGAACCACAGGATAAATTACTATTGAACAGAAAATATTATATTTTTCTCTTAAATCAATGGTAAGGCTTGTAGCTTCATTTAATTTGCCTTCAAGGAATACTGGCGTAACAGGAGATTCGGTAACACCCAAATTAAATCCATTTTCCTTTAGGCCTTTTTGAAGTGCTCTCACCACCGACCATAGATTTTCTCTGATACTTGGGTCGTTTCGTAGAATTTCTAATCTTTTCAAAGCGCCGATAACCATAGGCATTGGTAGAGATTTAGCAAATATTTGAGAGCGCATATTGTATGCAAGATAATCGATAATATGCTCATCGCCAGCTACAAAAGCGCCAATTCCAGCCATAGATTTTGCGAATGTTCCGAAATATAAATCAACTTTATCTTGAACACCAAAATGTTCGCCAGTGCCAGCACCAGTTTTGCCCATAGTTCCAAAACCGTGAGCATCATCAACTAAAAGTCTGAAGTTGAAATCTTTTTTAAAATCGGTAATAGATTTAAGATTCCCAAGATCTCCAGCCATGCCAAAAACGCCCTCTGTAATAACTAATATTCCGCCGCCTGTTTTTTCAACTACCTTGGTTGCATGCTCAAGTTGTTTGCCTAAATTTTCCATGTTATTATGAGGAAAAACAAATCTTTTTCCAATATGCAAACGCATTCCATCAATAATACAAGCATGAGCTTCAGAATCATAAACGATTACATCTTTTCTATCAACTAATGAATCAATCATAGAAATCATTCCTTGATAGCCATAATTCAGAAGATAAGATTTCTCTTTTCCAACAAATTCAGCTAACTCTTCCTCTAATTGCTCGTGAAATTTCGATTGTCCAGACATCATTCTTGCACCCATTGGATAGGCCATTCCATATTCGGCAGCAGCATCTGCATCAGCTTTTCTAACTTCGGGATGATTTGCTAATCCTATATAATTGTTTAGGCTCCATACTAAACGTTCTTTGCCTCTAAACATCATGTGCGCACCAATTTCACCTTCTAATTTGGGGAAAGTAAAATACCCATGAGCCTCTTTTTGATGTTTTCCTATGTTACCTGGGCGATTGTGTACTCTTTCAAAAATATCCACTTGTTTAAATTTTAGTTATTTAATATCTCGAACTGCAAAAATATAAATTTTATACTTCTACAAGATATATTTGGCAATTAATTTCTATAAGATATCCACTATAAAATTATATTTAGACACAGTATAGAAAAATACAATTTTAAATTTTCAATTGGAAATTTCATTAATGGTATTATAGTTTTACTACTTTTGTCGGCAATAATGCAAAAATTTATGAAATTATTTAGCAAATTTGTTTTTCTAATTATTGTAAGTAATATGCTTTGGGCATGCAACAATAAAGTTGATATAAATTCTGATTATAGGGACATCGCAATAGTTTATGGTTTGTTAGATCCATCTGAAAAACAACATTTTATAAAACTTACAAAGGCTTTTCAGGCGGATGGCAACGTATATATTGCTGCTTCCGATGGCACAATTTCGCAGTACGACCCAAAAGATATCAAAATGTGGATTGATGAATATTCAAATGGAAATTTTATTCGAACGATAAGCTTAGATACGGTTTTGGTCATAAATAAAGATTCTGGTGCTTTTTATCATCCAAATCAAATCGTTTATGCTACACCATTGAATACAATTTTAAATGCAAACAATGAATATCGATTGCAAATTGAGAATAAATCAACTGGCAAGACTATAAATGGGCAGACAAATATTATTCATGATTTTAATGTTAACAAACCAAATTCAAATCAGAAATATGTAGGTTTAACTTCTTCACTGCCACAAACTGTTGAATGGAGTAGTGCTGTCAATGGTTTGCTTTATCAATTAAACATTAGATTTTTTTATACCGAAGTTGATGGCAATGGGAATAAATCTGTGCACCATGTAGAATTGCCTTTTGGCACAGAAAAATCAAATTCAACTTTAGGTGGTGAAAAAATGGTTTTGGAATTTTATGGAGAAACTTTTTATCAAAATATGGCCGCTAAAGTTTCACTTCCAAGTGCTGGAATGAAACGTTATGCCGATAGCCTCTATTATATTTTTACGGTTGCCGACGAAAATTTCTCAATTTATATGGATCTTAATAAACCATCCACTGGAATAGTTTCTGAAAGACCTTCTTATACAAATATTGAAAATGGAATTGGTATCTTTGCAGGTAGATATAATAAGAAAAGAACTTTTTTAGGGCTTAGTCCTTCAAGTATCGACACATTAATTAGCGGTCAATATACCAACCAATTGGGATTTGTAAAATATATTGCACCTTAATGATTATGAATACATTAGCAACTATATTTAATCACAAATCAATTCGTAAATTTAAAAACTTGCCAGTTGAAGATGAAATTCTAAACAATATTTTGCATGCAGCTATGCGAGCTCCAAGCACTGGTAATATGCAGCTTTACAATATTATTGTAACTCGAGATATCGAAAACAAACGAGCTATTTTGCCATTTCATTTTAATCAGAAAATGATACTTGATGCTCCAGTAGTTTTGACTTTCAATGCCGATTTTAATAGATTCAATTTATGGTGCGAACAACGTAATGCTAAGCCGTGCTACGATAATTTTTTATCATTTATCACAGCAGCTATTGATACTGTAATAGCAGCTCAAAATGCTGTTTTAGCAGCTGAAAGTCAAGGGCTTGGATCATGTTATCTTGGTACGACAATCTATATGGCCGAGGAATTAATTAAATTTTTTGAGTTGCCAAAAGGTATAATTCCGATTGCAACTTTGGCAATAGGTTATCCTGATGAAGAACCTGAATTGGTTGATAGACTTCCTATAAAAGGCAATGTACACTTCGAGAAATATTCGAATTATTCTAAGAGTGAAATTGATGAAATATATTCTTATAAAGAAAATCTGGAATCGTCTAAAAAATTGATTGAAGAAAATAAAACAGAAAATTTAGCACAAATATTTACAGAAAAAAGATATACAAGAGAATCTAATTTGCTGTATTCTAATAAATTACTAAATATTCTTAAGAGCCAAGGATTTATGAATAATTTCTAATTGGCTTCAATTTCTTTTTTTCCATTAAATAAGAATCCTATTCTAAAATTCCAAGAAAAGGCGATAGGAAATTGAGAACCAAATGAAATGAAATTGTAATTTGTGGTAAACATATTTGTGGTTAACGTATTATTATTAGTAGTAAAGCCATAACCAAAACCAGCATTATAATCAAACAAGAAAACATTACTATATACAGTTTGTCTTCCAACACTAATTAAAATTGCTATACCAGAAGAATTAGTTCTAATTATTTGATCTACTACCGGAAAAGTTGTTGAATAAACATGGTTATCGCGCCCAAATGTAGAAAATTGTATATTAGGATTTACATAAAGCCCATTTAAAATATGCGCAAATTTCATATTTTCTAAGAAAAAGTCGGGAGGAGCCATAAATTTTATTCCAAATCCACCAAGCATTCCTAAAGGATGTTCGTAAGATGTATTAAATCCTAACCCAATTATCCCTGCATTTCCTTCAAGACTAATTCTTGGTTTTATACTATGTTCATAAGAAAATTGAAAACTTCCAGCTAATGGACTTAAGTAATTGAATTTTATTGCATTAGGTCTATCATCAATATAATTATCGCTATTTAGCATTTCATTTGATTGCACATCCATCACAGTACCATCTTCAAAAACAACTTTTCTAACTTTGTCCTTGCTAATACTGAAAGTTAAATCTTGTCTGGTGTCAACAAACTTGTACTTTATTGCATCAGTGCCAAATTCAATAATTTTACATTCAATAATTTTTTTTGTTTTAAGATAAATTTTATCTTGTGAAAATATATTATTAGTAAGGCTAACAAACACAAATATCAAAGATATTAATTTCAAAGCTTTCATAATTGATAATTTAATTTTATAAAAAAACTAATTTACTCAAATTAAAATTTGATTAGTAAAGATAATATATTTAATAGATTATTGCATCAATAATAATTTGTTGGCAAATTTAATCCCTCGATTTTTGAGCAGCAATAGTTAGCAAAAGTCCCAAAATAATTCCCAAGAAAGCAGCAAATGCAATTCTATATTGAGGTGCTAATAAAAAAGTGATAGTATGAGCGGGAATCCAAAAAAATGGAATGGTTCGTTTAAAAACAAATTCCCATTGCACCGACCAATTTAATGTGGGAAAAATCTTGTAAAACTTTATGGGACTAAAAAACCCTTTGATAGTACCTTGGTTTTCAACTATATGCATATCAGTTATCTTATGCAAGGTCATAAATACTGGTGCAAAAATTAAGTTTAGGAAGGCGCTAATACAAAATGCGGTTAGTAATCTTGTTCCACCAAGTCCAACGTTGATAGCATCAAAAATACTATTGTTTTTCATCGATTCCACGGCGTTTACAATTCCAAAGCTATGGCTTAAAAGTGCAGGCGTGCCAATTGCAAAAATTTCAAAAGCTATTTTAATGGCAATGCCTAATAATCCCCAAACTATTGCTCTTGGAATTAGTCCAAAGTTTTTCTGATTGTAAACTCCTTTTTTAAGTCTTAATCCCAATGATTCACCTAAAGTTGATAGCAGGGCGAACTTAAGGAAACTTGTTAAGAGCCAATACTTTGAATTAAATAGAAAGGTGTTTTGAAAACTTTCTAAGAAATTATATGGAAGAAAAACTAAAATTGAAAGTGATAATATTAGAGTAAAAACAATATCATTTTTTCTCATTTTTTAGAGTTAGATGTCTGGTAAAATATTGAATAAATATCGATTATTGTATAAGCAAATATTGCTAATTGAGTACTTAACTCCAGACTTTTATCATCATAGTCAATTTCATCATCAAATATGCTATCATAAATATAATAAATCAAATCAGACTGTTCATGTTTATCGAATAATTCTATTATTTTTTCTTCAAAATCTTCGCTGCCTTCCAACTTTTCTAATAAATCAACATGCTTATTATCAGTGATTTCTATTAATTCTGGGGGAATAGTTTCGCAATTTCCATAAGTTTGTTCAAATGCATCATTGATAAGAAGAAAGAAGTAATTTAATAAATCTAAATAGTCGGTTTCATCTTCAAATATTTCTTCGGTAGCATCGCAAAATGCTGTAAGATACGGCTGTTTTTTGTTTAGTTTTTCTACTAAAGAATTAAGTTCTTTTTCCTTCAGCTTATCCAAGCGCTTTTCTAAATCATTCAGAAATGTTGTAGTTATATTTTTCATATTTTAAATTATATTTTTCTTAATTCTGATTCTTGCATCAACTGCAACAACTTTTGTTGGGTTTCCTAAGAGAGGATTTATATCCATTTCAATAATCTCTGGAGCAAAGTGAAGCAAGGCTGACACTTTCTCGATTGTTGCTGCAAATAATAATTCATTCACTCCTTTTTGCCCTCTAACCCCTTGAATCATTTTATAACCTTTTAAACTTTGAATCATTTCAGTGGCTTCTAATTTGCTTATGGGCACCATATTAAATGACACATCTTTAAGTACTTCCACAAAAATACCTCCGAGACCACAAAGCACAATATGACCAAAATTATTTTCATATTTTGCTCCAACGAATAGTTCCGTTCCACTAAGCATTTGCTGTAATAAAATCGCTGTGGTATTTTCAATTTTCATCATTCTTTGAAATTCAGTTTTTAGCTGATTGTCGCTATTGACATTGAGTGTGACTCCTCCAACATCTGATTTATGAACAGGACCAACCACTTTCATAACCAAAGGATATCCCATCACATGGGCTTTTTCCAGAGCAGTTTCCATATTACTGGCTACAGATTCTTTTGCCCTTTCGATGCCCACAGCGTCTAATAGCGCAGTAACTGAGGTTGGATTTAAATAGCCATCATCTTCTGTAAAATCTATTATGCTTCTTATACGGCCTTCATCAACCTCAGGGTAATTATATTTTTTTGCCAAGGGTTTTGAAGAGAAATAAGTTTTTGTCATGGCATTTCCTAAATTCACTTCGTCGGGAAAGTTAATGCGACCTTTATTCAAAAAATCTTTAATTTCTTCTTCTGCAGTTAGAATTGATGGTAAAACAGGAAAAATTGGTTTCTTGCAAGATCTCATTTTTTCATCGAGTAAATCATAAACATCAAATACTCTTTCCAATCCAGGAGTTCCAAAAATGACGACCATCGCGTCTATATCGTCCATTTTATTTTCAACAAAATCTATAATAATTCCCAGTTGTGCAGCTGTACCAGTTGCCAAAAAATCTATAGGGTTAGCTACTGAAGAGCCTGGAAATAAATTGGATAGAAGTTCAGCTGCTAATTTGTCTTCAATTTTTGGAACTTCCATGCCTCCTTTGCTTAAGGCGTCAGTAAGCATAACAGCGGGGCCACCAGCGTGAGTAATTATTGCTATTCTTTTGCCTTTTATTTCCGGATGCATAAATACGGCAGCAACATTCATCAATTCTTCACGACCAAAGCATCTAACAATTCCGGCTTTTTTAAAGAGTGCATCAACTGCCATATCAGAACTCGCCAAAGCACCAGTATGCGATGATGCTGCGCGACTTCCAGCTTCAGAACCTCCTGCTTTTATAGCAGCTATTCTGCAGCCTTTTATTATTAGTGACTTTGAATGCTTAAGAAGTTTCTGAGGCTGGCGAATATTTTCGATATAGAGCAGCTTTACTCTGGAGGATTTGTTTGCATCGAAATTTAAGTCCATAAATTCTAAAATCTCTTCAACGCCTATTTGTGCTGAATTTCCGACGGTATAAACAGAGGAGAAACTTAGTCCTTTAGGAATTCCCGACTCTAAAATAAAACATGCAGTAGCTCCCGAACCAGAAATAAAATCTACACCTTTACTTTGAAGTTTAGGAATGGGTTTAGTAAAAATGCTGTGATGATTGTGATTTAATACTCCAGTACAATTTGGTCCAATTAAAGCGCCATTGACTGAATTTATCATTTTTACAATGCTTTCTTCTAACGCTTTGCCTTCGGCACTCTCTTCTCCAAATCCTGCTGAAATTATAATAAATGCTTTTGTATTTTTTTCTTCAACTAAAACTTTTATGGTTTCTGGAGTATATTTCGCGGGAATTGCAATTACAGCTAAATCTACCTTTGGTAAATTATGGATATCTTTAAAACTTTTTATACCTTGAACTTCTTCCTCATTAAGGTTGGTAACGTAAAGATTTCCCTTGAATTTTCCCTCTTTGATATTGTATAATATTTTGCCACCAGGTTTATGAAGGTCGTTTGATGCTCCTACAACTACTATGCTCGATGGATTTATAAGTTGATTATTTATCATTGTATATTAGTACTTTAAATTGAATGTTTCGAGCTGCTAATCTATATAAAAAAGTATAGGCTCAAGTATAATTCATAAAATTTTATACATGATTTTTATTGATATAATGCAATGATTAGAAATCGAAGCAGAAAATACTCAGTATTTTCTGCTTCGATTATTTAATTTATAGCTTGAGCTTTTTTCTTAAATCCTTAGGAATAGCATCCTTATGAACCATAATGGAAATTGTGTTTAGCTCAACATAAGGCTTCGACATATTCAAATATCCTCCAAATTTGTTGCTTTCTCCCCAGGAGTTTTTTGTCTTGTAATAAATTGTTCCATTTTGATCTTCAACAATACCAGTTAGATGCATCAGATGGTCGTCGGTTGTGCTGTAGTTATCAAAATTAAATTGTCGCATTTCTTGAGTTATTTGTTTTTCTGGAACAGGTTTTTTGAAGTTATATGCATCATCTTTCAGTATTTTCTCGGTAATATTTTCCCATTTAGCTCTTTCAGTATTACTTAAATTTTCAATTTTATTTTCTGGTATTATGGCGACTCCATTTGAATGCGAAAAACCTCTTTCGCTTACATCACCATCCCAACAAACAGAATAATTATTTTTTAATGCATAATCAATTATTTGCATTAATTCATCAATTGGCAAGTTGTAATAATTTGCGTTAAATGACCAGTTATCAGGTATTTCCAATCTAAATTTCTCATAAAATGGATGATGAGTATATGAGCTTAGTTCAATGTAATCTTCAGGGTTAAACTTCAGTTTATCTCGAAGCTGTGATGCTGTCATTTGAACTCCATCGAAGCTTACTTTTTCTGGGATTGTTCCTAAATAAGATTGCATAATTTGGGCAAAAGATTTATGCCATGCGGTTGAAAGCACGCCGTTTTTGTTATCCACTATTGACTTAATAAAACTTAATAAAACTTGGTCAATTTCGCCATGTTCATGCTTATCGGTGCCATAGTCTAAGGCTGTAAAATCATTTTCTTGTACCAATCCATATTTTTTTATCACATCCAGTACATCATGTGCTTGACCACCAGGGCCGAAGTTGGCATTTCCATGAAGACGTGTAAAGCTTTCAGATTTAGCTATATATGCGTAATAAACATTATAAATTTCTGATAAATCAAGTTTGTTGCCTGTAATCCTTAGAATTTCAGTTTCAACAAAGGAAGTTGTTGCAAAACTCCAACAAGTTCCAGATTTATATTGGTTTTTGACCGATGTAGTTTGAATGTCTGAAATTGTTTTGAATGCAAATGAATCGACTTTGTTTTCGATTTTTTGAGAAAAAGTTAATTCTGGAATTATTGATAATATAAAAATTATGGCAATTATGATTGTTGTTTTCATTGGTTTATTGTATTGATATTGTTTTTTAAAATATTTTCTGCAAACTCCTTGAGATTTATTCCGTCGAAATTGCCTGAACTCATCAAAAGAAGGTTTTTATCTGAATAATCTATATTTAAAAGATAGGTTTTTAATTCAACAGAGTCTGTAAAAACCAGCAAATCATCTCTTTTGAATGCGTTTTTAACATCTTCTTTCGAGATTGCTTTGAGCATTTTATGTTCAATTGTATGAGGATTATAGTAAACCAAAGCTATATCTGGAGAATCCATTGCGCCAGCATATTGATTAAGAAATTCGCTATTTAATGAGCTGAATGTGTGAAGTTCCATTGCAGCTACAAGTTTATGATTTTTAAATTGTTGCTTTACAGCTTTAGTGGTTGCCTTTAGCTTGGATGGTGAGTGAGCGAAATCTTTGAAAATTTTTGTCTCATTATTTTCTTCTACTAATTCCAATCTGTTTGATGCGCCAGGAAAGGAAATAATTGCTTCAAAGAAATCTTTATCGCTAATTCCTAACTGATTACAAACTTGTTTGGCTCCATTAATGTTTGAAAGATTGTGCTCTCCAAATACTTTTAGTTTATAGTCTCCAAATGTTGTTTTTATGCTTGTTGTGCCTTTATCATCAATGCTATAAGGCAAAATATCGTAAGGAATCTTATGAAGTTCAGGAGATGTTTTTTTAGCTATGTCTTTAAGAATGGAATCATTTTCACAATATATTAGACTGCCATTTTTGTCAATTAACTCAATGAATTTTTGGAATTGTTCTACATAAATTTCAAATGTTGGAAAAACATTTATATGATCCCAAGCAATACCGCTAATAAGAGCAATATTAGGCATATACAAATGAAATTTCGGTCGTCTGTCGATAGGAGAGGTAAGATATTCATCGCCTTCAATAATCATTATTTTAGCTTCTTTTGTAAGTTTTACCATCACTTCAAATCCTTCGAGTTTTGCGCCAACCATATAATCACAGTCGATTTTTCTTGCAGCCAAAACATGTAAAATCATAGCTGTAATGGTAGTTTTGCCATGACTTCCGCCAATCACCACGCGCACTTTATCTTTTGATTGTTCGTAGAGATATTCTGGATATGAATATATTTTAAGCCCTAATTCTTGTGCTTTTAGAAGTTCAGGATTATCGGCTCTGGCATGCATTCCTAGGATTATCTCGTCAATATCTGTATTAATTTTATTGGCATCCCAGCCGATTGATTCTGGAAGAATGCCATATTTTAAAAGATTTCCGCGAGCTGGTTCAAAAATTTCATCGTCACTTCCTGTTACTATATAATCTTTTTTTTGCAAGGCAATTGCTAAATTGTGCATGGCACTTCCTCCAATTGCAATAAAATGTACTCTTCTCTTCATAAATTAAAAGTGCTTTTCAGTTATTACATAATAAATTTAAAATTACATTTACTGGTCTCATTATTAAATGTATTGAGCAAATGTACCAAAATAATCACTCTACGATATAATTTTTATGCAATAACTATTCAATTTTCTCAAAAAAAAAGCTCCATAGAATTTATAAATTTAAATTTTAAGGAGCTTTAACTTAATTAAATAATCTATACTAATTTCTCATAATTGTAATACTTCCTTGATATTTTTGCATTGATCCTTTGGCAAGTTGAAGTATATAATAATAAACTCCATCTGCAAGATTTCCACCATTCCAATCATTGTTATGATAATTTTTTGATTCATAAACAGGTTTTCCCCAACGATTATAGATTTTAATTTCGGTGTTTTCAAAGTTATCAAGTCCATCAATTGACAGTGCATCATTTTTTCCATCACCATTAGGAGTAATAATGTTTGGAATAATAATCTTGCAATCATTAATTTTTAAATTTATCTCTTGTTTACAACCACCGTCAATTTGTAAAGCTAATTTATGATCGCCAAAAGCTAAATCTTTAAGCACAAGAAAATTAAGATCAGCCCCATAAGGATTCCCATCATAAGTCCAATGATAACCATAGATTACACTTGGCTCTTCAGTAGGAAGACTAATCAATTGTTCTTCAAAATCACAAAATTCTCTATCGGTTCCCATAAATGTATCGGGTAAAAGAATCACTTGAATTTCGTCACTCTCCAAACATGGTGAACTTAAATCAGTAGCAACAGTAACTGAATAAATACCTGATTTAGATACATTTAATGTTTGAGAAGTTGAGCCATCGCTCCATAAATATAAAAACGGTGGATTCCCAGTAGAGTTTCTAGCGTCAAGGGTATAACTGGATGCTGTGAGACAAGTATCTGGACCAAAATCTACTGTTGCTAATGGGAATTGCTGAATATTTATGCTGTCGGTAGCGGTACAATTTACATTAGCATTGCCATTGGTAACTGTTACTGTCCAATAGCCGCTCATGTTTACCAACTGAGTTTGGTTAGTGCTTCCAGTGCTCCAGTTATAAGTATTTCCTGAAGGTGTGTTCCCTGCATCTAATGTTAGTATGGTTTGACCACAAATTATTGTATCACTTCCTAAGTTTACAATTGGAACAGGTGCTACAACAATTGTTACAGAAGTGTCGTAGGAACATCCCATATTATCTACAACTGTATATTTATATGTATAAGAACCAGTGTCGGTGGGTTGTATCACGATAGAATTTCCAGTGTTATTTACAACATAAGTATTAGGATTCCACGAGTTGGTTGTGAATGATGGGGTATAAGACCAAGCTACTGGCAGCACATTTTGTGCAAATTGTATTCCCCAACTAAAAATATAACCATTATCGATAGCCCAATTATCAGTAACAGTAATTGTCCAAGCTCCATTAAGTGGACAACCAATCAAAGATGTGAATGGTGTTTGCGGTGAGTAATTTACTAAAGGGAAAGGTCCTGTGGCAGTTGATGTTGGAGGATAACTGGTAGATGGCGGCAAATATGAAGCATTAGTGTAGGAAACGCCGAGATTATCTACAAAAGAATGTGAATAAAATCCCACGGCTCCAAGCATAGTTGTTGTGCCAGTTGGTCTCCAGCAATATTCATATCCAAGACCAGGAATTGGTTGGTCATTTCCATCGGTAGCTTCACCCAAAAATGTACCTCCACCACCTGGAAAGGGCTTTAGAGTTGTAGATTGTCCACTTGGGCAGGTAATCATGATATTTAAGTCGCCGAGAAAGGAATGTTCCATCGTAGCACATACTCCTATAATATTTGCCACATTTTGAATTGTTTGTCCCACCGCAAATTGGTTAAATACCAAAGTGGAAGTGTATGATGCACCGCTGCCATCAGGCAAATATGTTATGCCTGCATGATTTAATGCTGAATTAGCTTTCCATTTTTTTGGTGTGACGACTCCAAGAAAGGTTGTAGTATCATTTTGGCAAATATCATGGGCAAAAACTGTAGTGCCATTAAAACTCGGAATCGTGGAGACTCGCAACCTGATTTTAGGCATAATTGAACTCATACAACCATTTGAATCCCAAATTGTTAAATATATATTATAACCTTTTATAGTATCTGCAATAAAAGTAATAGTCTGATTTGTATCTATAAATCCATTGCTAAATTTCCATTGAAAAGTTGATGTTGTATCTGATTGGTGATAGGTAGAGTCATTATATAAGTATACTCCTCTGCCTTTTAAAGAGATTGTATCGCCTTTGCAAACATCGATATAATAAACGCCGCTATCAAGTGTAAAAGGTGGTATGGAGGATTGAAGTCCTGCAGCAAATGTCTGACAAGGAAGTCCGCAATGTAAAGTCGCTGCCCAGCCTTGGGCGGAGCTTATTGAAGTCCAATGTAATGTTATACAACCACTTGGATTTAAAATTGATGCTCCAATTATCATCCCTACAGGACTTAAAGATGAATTGAAAACTCCAAAACTTACTGCCGAAGTGTTTGGTCCATCAAAGATTTCAAGGTTATCACCTGAACCCAAATTCCAGGTTGTAAAATCTAATTGCACATAGCCTCCAACAGTTCCAGGACAAAATGTTACTGTATAATTTTCAGATGTATTATATGAATTTAACGGCCCACCACTATCGTAAAAATTCCCAGTACAAGTTGAAATTGTCTGGTTATTTATTGAAGCCATATTATACGTTTGTGCTGAAATTGAATTTACAGAAAGAAGCCACACTGTGCAAAAAAAGTAAATGTATCTTTTCATTTTTTTATTCTTTTATTAGTCCTAAACTTTTTCTGTGTTTGTTATAATTTTTCATAAATTCCTCTTCTGATAAAAAAATAAGGACTTTATTAGTATTAGCTATTCTATAATATGTTTTAGAATAATATTCTCTTTTGATATTTAATTTAAGAATATTAATATTTTGTAAATCGATATTTCCAGAACTATTTGTAGCTAATGAAATTACTCCCAAAATACTCTTTGAATTTAATTTTTCTTGCGGTAATTCTTCTATTATCCAAGAATTATCGAGATAGAAATTATAATAATAAATTATGTCGGGGCTATTTTTCATGAGAATATCCAATTTCTCTTGTCCAAAATAATCTAATAATCTCTTATCAGGTTGAGGATTTTGGCTTGAAATGAAAGAAACTAAAAAGAAAATTGTTAGTAAGGATAAATAATACTTAAGTTTCATACTTAATGTTTTAATATTTTAATGTATTTATGTTTTTTTTGACAAATTAAAGTCTAAAAAGTTTACAAAATCTATGTTATTTCATAGAATAGTAACATCTTTTAGGCGAATGAATTATATTTTTTGTGCTAAGGTTTTTTATTTCTTTATCTACAATTTTTTTATCAATGCCTGTAGCTACTGCTATTTCGCTGGTTTTCATTGGTTCTGAAGAATTTTTCAGAGTTTCTATTATTTTTTCCGCGGATTCCATAATGTTTAGTGTTTGGTTTGTTTTGCAAAAGTATAAATATTTTGAACAATCCCATAATTATTTGTTGACTTTAAAACAAAATGAGCTCAGTGAAATTCACTAAGCTCATTATCCATAAATTTCAAATAATTATTAATATCTGTAGTGGTCAGCTTTGTAAGGTCCATTTTGAGATACTCCAAGATAATCTGCTTGTTCTTTAGTCAAAACAGTTAGTTTCACACCAATTTTTTCGAGGTGCAATCTTGCTACTTCTTCATCAAGATATTTGGGAAGACGATAAACGCCGATTTTATATTCATTGCGTTTTTCCCATAAGTCAATCTGTGCAAGTGTTTGATTTGTAAATGAATTGCTCATTACAAACGATGGATGACCTGTTGCACATCCTAAATTAACAAGTCTTCCTTCAGCCAATAGAAAAATAGAATGGCCATCAGTGAATTTATATTCATCAACTTGAGGTTTGATATTTATCTTCTGAATGCCTTTAATTTTCTCTAATTGTGATACTTGAATCTCATTATCGAAATGGCCAATATTACAAACTATTGCTTGATCTTTCATATCCGACATGTGTTTAGCAGTGATAATATCTCTGTTGCCAGTAGTTGTAACAAAAATATTTCCTTCAGAAATAGCATCTTCCATGGTAGTAACTTCAAATCCTTCCATAGATGCTTGAAGTGCACAAATTGGGTCAATTTCTGTAACTATAACGCGAGCTCCATAAGATTTCATTGAAAATGCGCAGCCTTTGCCAACATCACCATAACCTGCTACTACAACAACTTTTCCAGCAATCATAACGTCGGTAGCTCTTTTTATACCATCAGCTAAAGATTCGCGACAACCATAAAGATTATCAAATTTTGATTTAGTAACTGAATCATTTACGTTGATAGCAGGAATAAGAAGTTGCCCTTTTTCAAACATTTGATACAATCGATGAACTCCTGTGGTGGTTTCTTCAGAAACACCTTTCCAGTCTTGCACAGCACGATGCCATTTTGTTGGATCTTCTTGCAAGGTAGCTTTTAAAAGCCTTAAAATCTCAGCTTCTTCAATGCTTTCTGGATTAACATTCAGAATTTCAGCGTTGTTTTCGGCTGCAAATCCTTTGTGAATCAAAAGTGTAGCATCTCCACCATCATCTACAATAAGTTGTGGACCTTTTCCATTTGGAAAGGAAAGTGCTTGAAAAGTACACCACCAATATTCTTCTAATGTTTCACCTTTCCATGCAAAAACAGGAACTCCGGCGGCAGCAATTGCTGCAGCTGCATGATCTTGAGTGGAAAAAATATTACAACTTGCCCATCTAACATCAGCGCCCAAAGCAGTTAAAGTTTGAATTAATACAGCAGTTTGTATTGTCATGTGCAAAGAACCAGAGATTCTTACACCTTTTAGTGGCTGTGTTTTCCCATATTTTTCGCGCAGCGACATAAGCCCTGGCATTTCTTTTTCCGAAATTTCAATTTCTTTTTGCCCCCAGGCTGCAAGATTAATATCTGCAACTTTGTATGGCATGTTTTCAATCATTAATTCTGACATAAGTTTATTAATATAATTTAAATTTATTAGCGTGCAAAGATATCAATTTATTAGAATTTAAAGTTTTGCTGGTCGCATTTTAACAATTATTCATAATTGTAGTTTATTGAAAGAATTTAGTTAGCAGAAATTTTATACTTTTTAAAAATTTTGCCTTGATGCATAATTTCTAAGGAGTAGTTTATTAACTGGTCAGTAGTCCAAATTTCGTTATAAAAGTAGCTGTTGCCAAATAAATTTCTTGTAAGGTAAGCTTTATAAAATTTTAAAATTCGAATTTTATAAACTTGGACGTTTTTTCCATCAATATTTAGATTGAATTTTGCCTTAGCAAAGTTTATAATTTGGTTTATTATTTCGTCTTTTACGATAAAATTTTGCTCAAATAAGTCGATATTGGAATAATTAATTTGTAAGAATTCAAGATTTGCGTCGAAATATTGGGCAGCAAATTCTTGGATAATTCCTTTGGCAAACAAACTTTTGATATCTTCAGGGTATTTGGCCGTATCCATTGGAAAAAAAATATCTGGAAAAATACCTCCACCGCCATAAACAGTTCTTCCTTTAAATGTTTTGAATTTTAATGAATCGGGAAAATGAGTGCTGTCGGCGTATAAATATTCTCCATTTTCGAATCTTTTTTTAAGATCTTTTTTATATTCATCAACACCATTTTCATAAGATTTTTGTATGCATCTACCTGAAGGAGTGTAATAATGACCAGTTATCAATCTGATAGCAGTACCATCTGGAAGATTATAATTTCTCCCAATTAAACCTTTTCCATAAGATTTTCTTCCAATAATAAGTCCTCTATCCAAGTCTTGCATTGCACCGGCGAAAATTTCCGATGCCGAAGCTGTTCCTTCATCAATGAGAACTATCAATTTGCTTGATAGCATGCTGCCACCAGAGGTTGAATTGTAATTTTGAGTTTTAAAATGTTCTCCTTTTGTGTAAACTATTAATTTATTGGCATCAAGAAATTCGTCAGCAAGTTTTATGGCTGCAAGCATCAATCCACCTGGGTTTCCACGCAAATCTATGATAATGTTCTCCATACCCTGAGATGATAATCTGTCAAATGCGCGTTGAATTTCATCATTTGTAGTAAACGAAAAATTGCTAATTTTTAGAAAAGCTGTGGTTTCGTTAAGCATGAAACTTGCTTCCACAGTTGAAATTGGAATTTGGCTTCTAATAACTTTAAATGTCATAATTGAATCTGAATAATGACGTTTTATGGTTATTTCAACACTTGAATTATTCTCTCCCCTAAGTAGATTGGTAAAAAATGTGTTGGAAATATTTTTACCAGTTACATTTTTATCGTTGATCTTAATGATTTTATCGCCTTTTTTAATACCAACATTTTCAGATGGGCCATTGGGAGTTGGCGAAAGTACAAGAAGTGTATCATTTAATATTTGATAAAATAAACCAACTCCACCAAAACTACTTTTGAGTGATTCATTATTTTCGGCTAATTCTTTTTTATTCATATATTTGGAGTGTGGGTCTAAATCGTGCAATATTGCTTTTATCGCGATTTCAACTAACTCGGGCATATTTACAGAATCAACATATTGATTTTCAATAAGTTTTATTACTTTATCCATCTTTTTATTGGTCGAATTATCATCCTGACCAAATATTACAGATGGTATTAGCAGCGAAATAATAATAATCCATACCTTAATTTGAGCAGCCATAAATTGTTTTCTAATTTTGTTGAAGCATGCGAAAATAGTTTTTTTTATACATACTTCGATTACTATTTCAATGAAATATTTATGAAAATCATAATTTGGCAAAGCTTTGCAAAGTAGAATTAATGTCGATGCAACTCATTTTAGATAATTTAACTGTAAATTAAATCGAGGGTCAAGCAATTCGTCTAATTTTGCACCTTATTAAAATATATGTTTTGAAATTTATTAAATACTTGTGGATGAAACGTAAAATTTTGTTGTTGTCAGCATTAATAGTCTCTTTGGGATTTTTAGTAGCATATAAATATCAAGAGGTTGTAAATAATCAGAAGGAAGAAATAGTAACTGATTTGGTTGTAAATGCTTTAAACATTGCTCATTATGACCGAAAACTTATGGATGATAATTTTTCAAGAGAGGTATTTGAGAAATATTTGGAACAATTAGATTTTAGTAAGAAGTTTTTCATAAAAGAAGATGTTGATGCTTTGATAAAATACCGAGACCTTATCGATGACGAACTTAAAGAACACAAAGTTGATTTTTTTGAATTATCATTGAAATTGATGTCGGAGAGAATTGTCGAAGCTGAAAGTTATTACAAAGAAATATTAAGCAAACCCTTTGATTTTGATGTAGATGAAAGCATTGAAGTGGATGATAAAAAGACTAATTGGGCATCCAACAAAGTAGAATTGAAAGATGCATGGCGCAAAGCATTGAAATATGAAACTTTGATAGAAATTTCTAATAAATTGGATATTCAAGAAGGAGCAAAAATTAAAAATGATACTTTGGTTAAGCAGCAAACTTTTGAAGTTATAGAAAAGGAGGCAAGAGCAAAAATATTAAAACGCAATGATGACTGGTTTAGGCGACTTCATCAAGTTGAACATTTTGATAGATTATCTTATTTTATGAATGCCATAGCCAGTGTTTACGATCCTCATACCAACTATTTTCCACCAAAGGATAAGGAAGATTTTGATATTTCTATTTCAGGACAACTTGAAGGAATTGGTGCTACACTAAATGAAAAAGATGGATATGTGCAGGTTGTGAGCATTGTGCCTGGAAGTCCATCATGGAAACAAGGTGATTTGAAACCTAATGATTTAATAATAAAAGTGGCTCAAGGAAATGATGAACCAGTGGATGTTGTTGGAATGCGCTTAGATAATGCTGTAAAACTCATAAGAGGAAAAAAGGGAACAACAGTAAAACTGACAGTAAAAAATGTTGAAGGAAACCTTGTGGTGATACCAATAGTGCGCGATGTGGTAATTATTGAAGATTCTTATGCAAAATCAGTTATAGTCAAAAATTCCGCTACCAACAAAAGAATAGGATATATTTATTTACCACAATTTTATGTTAATTTCAATCAAAGTAATGGAGGCAGAAGATGCAGCGATGATGTGTTAAAAGAAATACAAAAATTGAAAAAGGAGAATATCGATGGACTGGTTATAGATTTGAGAAATAATGGAGGAGGTTCATTACCAGATGTTGTGAAAATGGCCGGTTTTTTTATCCCTTTTGGATCCATTGTTCAAGTGAAGGAGAGTAATGGAAATTCTGAGGTTTTGAGAGATATTGATAAAGAAATGTATTATGATGGCCCTATGGCTGTAATGGTAAACGGCAATTCAGCATCAGCATCAGAAATTTTTGCAGCAGCTTTACAGGATTACGGAAGGGCAGTGATAGTTGGTAGCGAAATGACTTTTGGCAAAGGAACTGTTCAACGTATTCTTGATTTAGATCAAATAGTAAATAATAAGCAATCTGAGTTTAAACCATTAGGTGCACTCAAAATTACCTTTCAGAAATTCTATAGAATTGATGGTGGTTCCACTCAACTTAAAGGTGTAAGTAGCGACATAGTTTTTCCAGACAATATGATGTATATAGATTATGGCGAGCGTGAATTAGAAAACCACATGCAATGGGATAAAATTCCTCCTTCTGTTTATCAAAAAATGAATCTTGTTGGTAATTTGGAAAAAATTAAAAATACTGAAAGTAAAATTGTTTCTAAAGATCAAGAGTTTAAAATGATTCAAGATAAAGCCAAAAAAATTAAAGAAGTTAGAGATGAAACTCTTATAAATTTAAAACTTAGCAATTTTAGAGCTGAACAAAAGAAATTGAAAATTGAAAATGATAAGTATTCTAAATTGATGACTGATACTAACGCCGTTAAAGTTATACCTTTAAGGGCTGATATGCAGTTTATTGAAAAAGATAGCTCGCAGCTCGAAAGTTCTAAAAGATGGTATAAAAATCTGAGTAAGGATATTTATTTAAGAGAAACTATTAATGTGGTAAATGGAATAATTGAAAGCAAATGATGTTTGAAAAGGAAGAAATAGCAAGCCTAAATTTAAAATTGAAGGGTTCTGATGCTTCAGAAATTTGCAAATTTTTTATCGAAAATTTGAATGATAAGATTACTTTCGGAAGTAGCTTAGGAATTGAAGATCAGGTTATTACTCATATATTGCTGAATCTTAAACCTGATTTTCATATTTTTACTCTCGATACAGGAAGACTTTTCCCTGAAACTTATGAGCTTATTGATAGAACAAATAATAAGTACAAAACAAAAATTGATGTTATTTTCCCTGATTACCACGAGGTAGAAGATTTTGTAAAGTTAAATGGCATAAACTCATTTTATAAATCTATCGATATGCGAAAACAATGTTGCCATATCCGAAAGCTAAATCCTCTAAAGCGTGCACTCGATGGTTATGATGCTTGGTTCACTGGATTAAGGCGCTTGCAAGCTATTACCAGAGGGGAAATGCAAATTGTAGAATGGGATTCAAATTCAAATCTGCTCAAAATAAATCCTCTTATCGATTGGTCGGAAAATGATGTTTGGAAATATATAAATGATAACAAAATTCCTTACAACACTTTGCACGATAAATCTTATCCTAGCATTGGCTGTCAGCCTTGTACAAGGGCAATTCAAAAAGGTGAAGATATTAGAGCTGGCCGTTGGTGGTGGGAAAATCCTGACACTAAAGAATGTGGACTTCATGCAAAAGGATGATTATTTGAACCTCATACCAACACTTAAAGTGAAAGAATTATAAGTCATAATCAGTTTAGAATCTTTTATGATAGTTTTATTGTTATAAAAATTATAGCTGATGCTCCCAAAGTAAATATCCGAATTATATCCTCCACCAATTCTATATTCAGAATAGTTAGTAAATTTGAATCCAAATTTAGACTTCTTTGGCTCTAACTGATATATTTGAGGCTGCAATCCAAGGCCAATTAGTAGAGTTCCACTAACGAAGAAATCTTTATAAACGAATGTATATGAATATCCTGGGGCAATTGCTATAGTTAAAAATCCTCCTGATTTAAGAGTTAATATATCAGCATAAAACTTTTGTTGAGCTAAGGGAATCATAGTTGAATCTGTCGAAAATCCTGAATATCTTAAGGCTGCACCAAGGCTGAAGCCTCCAGCACTTTTTCTTTGTTTTTCGGATTGATAAATAGCTGCTTTCATCGAAAATTTTTGAGAAAAAACCATTTGTGTTGATAATCCAATATTCGTAATAGCTAATTTTGGTTCGGTAGGATAGGGTGAGCCATTTTGCCAACCAGCAATATTTCCTACTGGATTGTTTAAATAGAAACCTTTATTTCTTACAAAATAGAAATCTGTTACCAAATTCATAAAAGAAAGCTGAGTGTTTAAGAACACGACAAATGATTGAGTCTTGCCATAGATAAATTCATTCGACGGCAAAGCCAACGAAAAACCTATTGAAAGGCTCTTATAACTGCCTGCTAATCCTAATCGATTACTCACATTCGGTGTGTAGATAATATCATGGCCAGACAACCAAAGGTCTGCAATATTTAATTTGAAAGTTTTATTAGAAAAAAATGGCTGCACTGAAAATCTCTGATTAAAATGACTTATAAAATTGCTGTCTTGCTCAGGCTCTTTCACCATTTTGTAATATTTATTTGATTTTATTTTTTCAATGGTAATTTGACTAAATAAATTTACAGATGATAAAGTGAAAAATATTGTTATAAAGACAATTTTAATTTTCATGTCGCAAAGTTAATTGAAATTTTTCAAGCCCCCAATTTATATTTATAATTTACGCTTCATCTTTAATCAAACTAAAAATATTTACGGCAAGATTATTATTTTTTATTTGTGGAGAAGCTTTGAAATCCAATAATACGTTCGTAAACTTCGCTTTGATCTTTATAATAAACGAATACAGTGTACTGATTTTCAGTGTCGCTGAAGTTTCCTTCAATAAATGAGATATCTCCATTTTTTGAATTTTTTGGAACAAAAATATAGCAATAATCATAATAGCCTTGTTTAAGAAGAATGTTGGATTCATATTTTCCCGACTTATAATTATAGTTCAATTTCGCATTTTTATCGAAGCGCCAATTGGTAAAATCTCCCAAAAGAAATACATCGCCATCGGCAAAAGGTTTCGATACTGGAAGATAAAAATGCACCATCCCATAATCTGATTCAATACTTGAGTTTAAATGAACATCGTCCCAGTCGATAATTCCAAACTTACCATTTATATCAATATAATTAATGTACTTTTTGTTGTTTCTGCTTGCATCGTTCAGCAAATCAATTTGATAGCTGTTTGTGTCAAATTTAATGTTTGAAATATTCGCCGACTGAACTTTAAAACTTCTTATATCTAACTTTCTAAATTCATTGCCACCATCAAAAACAATGTCGCCATTATGATTATAATTTATGTATTCGGAATTGATTTGAGTGGGTTTTTCTAAGGTTTTTATATTATCTTTTCGTCCATTCTGCTGTATTTTAATAGTTAAATTGCTATAAATATCAGGCATTGGGTATTGATTTAAAAAAATTTTGACAAACATTTCCTGTTTCATATTTCGATCTTGAGGTGCAGAAGCAATAAAATTTTGTAAGTCAATTTTTACCAAATTTTCGATTACGTAAAATCTTCTTGTAATCACTGGTTGGTCAGGTTCACCATCAGGGTATACTTTCAAAATATAATTTCCAGATTTTGTGAAACTTATGTCATTTGATGGAAGTTCAGTTTCATAATGTGAATACTGAATGGTAGTATTATATGATAAATGATAATTGTTAAAATAGTCTTCTGTGAGTCCATTTAAATATTCCATGGGCATTAAATTGGTTTCGCTCCAATCGCTATTGCAGGGGATAAAACTATAATAATATGTGCCAGTGCCAATATTTAAATCATCGAAAGAAAGATGTAATTTTTCGTTGCTACCCAAAGTAATAAAAGGTATTGAATATTCAAGGCCTGACTTATAAAGTTGAACGGTTTTAATATTATCTCTATAGATATAATCATCAAATTTTAATTGATTTTCATCGTAATAGTTTTCGGTTATTTGAGAAATTACCGCCAATGGCAGCCATAAAAATATGAATATTAAATATTTCATTTTTAATTATTTTCTGTCGAAGAATGGATTTTTTGAAGTTACTGAGAGTGGAATCCCAAATGCTATTTTTACATCTGACTCAAATAAATTCAACCTCAAAGCAGCTTTGCCAACGCTAAACATAATTCTATTGTCCACATTATTTGCAGAGGCAACTGCCACAGCAGAGCCAATTGCAATGTTCAAGTCGCTGGTGTTGAAAACGCAAGGTGTATTAGGATATTTTTCTTTCTCATCACAATTTTTAAAACCACACAGTTGGCATAATTCCTCTAATCCTAAAGTTTTTATTTTTGTTGCAATAATTACAATAGCACTTGCAAATTTTAGATTTTCGGCATCACGATGAAAGAAATCTACTGAAAATTCATCTCCTATTTTGTGCATAATATCGACAAATTTTGAAATATCATCACCATCTACTATACACATTTCCAAAGTATTGCGTCCTTTGCCTTTAGGAGCTGTTCGAGCTGCTGTAAGCATTAGTTGCGCTACTTGAAGTACAGTCTGCCTAATAGCTTTCGATTCTTTTATTATCGACATAATTGTAAAAATAAGCCTTGTCAGTTTAAGCTGACAAGGCGATATAGAATAATTTTTTTCTATTATTTAATAGTCAGTATATTTATCAAGGCTCTCAACAAATTTGAGTTTTGTTAAAGTAAAATCTGTATCTTCTCTAATTTTTGCAATTGTAACTTCAGCCATACCTTTTTCTTTCATGTCAATATCATTAATGTGATAAAATTCAGGTCTGTTCAGAAACAACAAAACATCGGAAATTTCATTTATATAATCTGGAGTATATTTGAATCTGTTATTATAAACAATAGGTTTCGATAGTTGTGAGAAAAGTATTATTGGAATTTTTGTTTCGATGGCAAGGTTTTTAAATGCTTCAACAATCGGGCAGAAACCTTCTTTGCTGCATGCTTTATCTTTTGATTTTAAGTTGGTAGTTATAAGTTCAAGATAATCTATAAATATTATTTCAACTCCATTTTTTGCCATTAACTTCGATTTTTCAATAATATCTTCCGCCATTGGGTTGGTGGTATCATCGATGTATATTTGAGCATAAGAGTAATTTTTTATTACTGGTAGCACTTGATTTTTCTGACTATCAGTGAGTTGGCCTGCATTTATTTTGCTTAAAGAAAGTCCAGTTGAACTTTCGAGCAGCCTAGTAAATATCTTGCGAGCTGATCTCTCAGCGGAGAAAACTCCAACTTTTTTGTTGTTATATACAGCAATATTATCAATAAGAGAAAGTAGAAATGCAGTTTTCCCGATACCAGGTCTCACAGCAATGGTATTTAGTTCTCCGTTTTGAAATCCCTTGGTAATTTTATCAATTTCTGAAAATCCAGTTAGAATACCTTTCTCTGAATTGCCATTAAAATTAATTTTGTATTTTTTGTCGAGTGTTTGTTTTAGCAGATTCTTTGTGGATACAAACACTCCCAAGCGCTCATTTTCAGTATTATTTTCTGTCATATTCTATAGTTTATCATAGTCTCCAAAATTAATAAATATTTTCATTATAATCATTAAATTTTATTTTTCTGCAATAAATTTTCCGTTTTTATATATTTTAATTTTATCAATTTCACCTTTATAATTATAAATCAGCTCTTTACCATCTTTTTCATTGCTTTTATACATGGTTTTTCTCATTAGTTTTCCATTAGGAAACCATGAAACTAAAATGCCAGTTCCGTTATTAAATTTCCCTTGAGTAATAATTCTTCCATATTCGTCGAAATAATTCCAAGAGCTATCAATCAAATTATTTTTAAACCAACCTTCAATCATCAACATTCCATTGCGATGCCATGTTTGATAAAGTCCATATTTTTTGTTTTGCTTATATGTTTCAATGGAAATTTTGTTGCCTGATTTATCATAAGAAATTGTTTCACCCTCTAATAATCCAGATTTATAATTCGATTCTTTTGAAATTGTTCCATTTAGATTCCATTGTGCTGACTTGCCTTCTAAAACTCCATTTTTGTATGTATATAAGGAGCTTTGATTGCCATTTTCGTAATACCATTTTTGAACTCCATCTAATTCGCCACCTTTATATTTAAGTTCTTGCTTAATATTTCCATTTTCAAAATATGAATTTTCATTTCTAACACAAGCGTAAACAATTGATAATAAGCTAATAATAAGAAGTTTCCGAAACATAAAATTTATTTAAATTTAAAAAGCAAAACTATTCAAAATGCCGTTGGAATTAAAATAAAATTTATAAATAATGTTTTGGGAACAATACTTTTAGAAAGATAATCAAAAAAAATAAGCCTGAAATATGGGCTATTTCAGGCTTTGCTTTTAACGAAAAATCAAGAAAAATTAAAATGTAATTTGTTCAATATACACACACACACAATAAGAAAAAATCACTAATATTCGTTGAGCCAATTTTAGTAAAATAAAAATATTAAACACCTAATCTACATATTGAAAAAAACCGGACCAATTCTTTAAATGAACCTTGAAATTTCGTTTATCGGAGTTTAGACGATTTTTTTACGCCTTATCTTTGGATTGTTTTAAAATAAATAATTCATCAGCTTTTAATAATTAGTTTTTAAGATTTTTGATAATGTTTGTAATATATTAAATGACTTAAAATTAATCACTTATTTAATAATTTCTTTCATTGTTGTCCGACATAATTTAATAGATTTCCCCCTTCGGTCGAAATAAAAAGTAGTCTACGAGATTTTAGGAAGGTGTGGTTGATGGCGGCGAAGCCGCCATCAACCACACCAAAAAACCGTAACTATCAGATTGTAATTTCGACCGAATGGAGAAACCTTTGGTTTTTTTATTAGATAATTTTACTTAGGCAATGATGATTTTTTTTATTAAGTATCCACTTTTCTGTTTTGGTATTTAATTTACATTATTACAATTATCACTTTTATAATACTTAATTATAGATTATTATATTTTTATGAATCTTCATTTGTTACTTTTGCAGTTAAATGATTTAATAATTTATGAAATTTTTGCTGCTTTTGTTTTTATTAGTTTTTGCTTCCTGTATTGTCGAAGGTCAAAAGTTAACCAAAGATACAAACGACTATATAATTGACTACAGCGATAAATTAGGATTATTTTTATATTCAAAAATTAAAATTAGCAATTTTAGTTTTGTAGATGAAACAAATAATTATCGACTAATTTATAGCCCAAATTCGCAAACCAATATTGGATTTGGATTCAATTATAAACGCGTAAATATAGGAATTGCATTTGATTTATTTAATAATGATAATTATAAATATGGTAAAACTAAAAGGATTGATTGGCAAGCTAATCTATATGGTAATAAGGCGATTATAGATATTTTATTTCATAGTTATCAATCTCATTACATAAGAAATCCACAGGATGTATTTCCGACTTATGTCAATGGAGATCCAAATTATATAAGACCTGATATATTAAATAATGGATTTGGTTTTTCATATATTTACATATTCAATTATAAGAAATTTTCATATAGAGCAGCCTTTCTTGGCAATGCTCGCCAGAAAAAAAGTAATGGATCGTGGTTTGCAGGTGGGGGATTTTTCTCAGAGAATATAAGTGGAGATTCAAGTCTATTTCCACAAAAATCTTATTTCAGCATTTATCCACAAATTACCTCAATTTCTACTTTTGCCATTGGTTTAAAAGGAGGCTATGCTACTTGTATTGTGGTTAAAAAATATTTTTATTTATCAACATCTTTAGGAACTTCAGTCTATTTTGGCAAGCGCAGGATTTTAAATGACATTTCGACAATGCACGATAAAAATGAGATTTATGGAAGCTTTCAACCAAGATTTGCGGTTGGCATCAGCAAAGAGAAATGGTTTGCTGGATTTTCAGTTGTTAATGATTTTTTTATGTTTAGCTCAATAAGTAAAACTAATGGTTTGTCACTAAATTATCAATATGGAAATGCAAGATTATTCGTTGGTAAAAGATTTAATTTGTCAAAAACCATCAAAATTTTTAACTAATAATTTTTTATATTTTGAAAAATAATATAATTTTTAATAAATCTAAACATCTCAATATTAAAGGTTTACTTTATTCATTGGAAACACCAAAGGTAATGGGAATTTTAAATATTACTGATGATTCCTTTTATGATGGAGGCAAATATAATAAAATCGATAACTGGCTCAGAAGAGCAGACGAAATGATTATAGAAGGTGCAGATTTTATTGATATTGGGGCGCAATCATCGCGACCTGGTGCAAAAGAGTTGGGCTTTGATGAAGAGCTAAAAGTATTGCTACCAGCAGTAAAATCAATTCGTCAAAATTTTCCTTCAGCAATTTTATCGGTTGATACGTGGCAATCGAAAGTTGCTGAGAAAATAATTGACGAAGGTGTCGATATTATAAATGATATTTCTGGTGGAACTTTCGATAATAATATGTTCAATGTTGTAGTCAAATATCAAGTCCCTTATATAATTATGCATACTCAAGGTAAGCCAATTGTGATGCAGAATAATATTAATTATAATGATATTGTTCAAGACATTATATTCTTTTTATCGGCACAAATTAATAAGCTTAATAAACTTGGTCTCTCTGATATTATCATCGACCCAGGTTTTGGCTTTGCTAAAACTTTGGAACAGAATTATCAAATTTTGAATTCATTAGAACATTTTTTATTTCTTGAAGCTCCAATTCTCGTGGGAATTAGTAGAAAATCAATGATTTATAAAGTGTTAGATACTTCCGCTGAAAAGGCTTTGGCTGGCACTATAGCTTTAAATACAATTGCTTTACAGAAAGGTGCTGATATTTTACGTGTGCATGACGTAAAGGAAGCTAAAGACTCAGTAAATCTTTTTCTTAAATTGAAATCTGTAATAAAATAGGAATTTATAGAATGTAATTAGATATAGTTCTGCTAAATTTTATCTTGAGAATTATTAAGAATATTATATAGAAAATCTCTTGCTCTGAAGAGTTTAGCCTTCACAGTGCCCATAGGAAGATTCATTTTCTTAGCAATTTCTTCGTAACTCAATTCTTCAAAATATCTCATTTCAATTAATATTCTATAATGAGGTTTTAATTTATCGACAATCTGTCGCATAAGTTTAATCTTTTGTTCGTTTATCAATGTTTCTTCAGGATTTAGTTCTTCTGTGGAAATTTTATTTGATATAACCGAACTGCTACAATCTTCACTTTCTTTATCTAAAGATATTGTATTTTGTTTAGTTTTTCTGATAAAATCAATGCAATTATTTGAGGCAATTTTAAAAAGCCATGTACTAAAAGCATAATCTGGGGTGTATTGTTCAATTTTTCTAAAAGCTTTGCCAAATGCTTCAATTGTTAAATCTTCTGCATCATCTTTATTATTGGTCATTTTTAATAACATAAAATAAATAGAATCCCAATAATAATTCATTAATGAGGCGTAAGCGTGTCTGTCATTTTCATCTTTTGCCTTTTGCACAAGATAAAAATCCCTTTTAGCTTTTTCAGTAAAATTAATATTTACTTCCATTTAGCATTTCTATAAATAATGTTTGTCATTAGAATAAACGGTATAAACACCGATAGCAGAAGTTCCAGAAATGGCGAAATTAGTAATAATTTTGAAACTCCAAGTTTAATCATAGTTAATTTTGTAATAATTAAAAACGAAATATATCTCAATGCTATTAAGGTCGTAACCGCAATTATCTGTTGCTTTTCTAACAAAAGCAAAATTGCTGTTATCAGAAATAAATAATAGGATATATCGAAAATAAAAAGCAAAAATAAATGCTTAGCTTTATAATATTTTCCACTTGTAAGATGCCTTCTTTTTTGATTTACAAAATTCAAAAAACTAGTTTCTGGTAAAGAAATTGTTTTAGAGGTGGGAGATGCTAAGATACGGGTGTTTAGTCTGTTAGCTGCTTTATTTACAAATAGATCATCGTCACCAGATTGTATTTTGTAGTGGCTTTGAAACCCATGTTGCTCAAAGAATAGGGATTTTTTATATGATAAATTTCTACCAACGCCCATATATGGAATCCCAATACGCGCAAAAGAAAAATAATTTATTGCTGTTTTTAAAGTTTCATACCTTATCACATAGTTTAAAAATCCTTTCTCAAAAGAATAATCTCCAAAGCCTAAAACTATTTTAGTGCCATCTTCATAACTTTCGGCTATTTCTTTCAGCCATTGATTTGAATTAGGTTTACAATCGGCATCGATAAGAACGATTAAATCATTTTTTGCTGATTTTATCCCAATGCTTAATGGGAATTTTTTACCTTTAAAAAAATTTACTGGATTTAAAACATTTACTATCTTTAGATTTAGATAAATAGGTTGTAAACTTTTCAAGTAATATTCACTATCATCATTTGATTGGTCGTTAACAACAATTACTTCAAAATTGGGATAATCTTGTTCAAGAACAAATTTTAAAAATCGCATTAAATTATCTTGCTCATTTCTTACCGTAATAACAACCGAAATAGGATCGTAAATATTTTTTTCAGAATGCTTGGTTTTTAAAAAAGCAACTTTTGAGGTAATTAGCCAGAAGTATATCATTTGCAATAATATAGCCCCAATAAATATAATAAATAAATAATCTTTTAAAAATCCCATAATCTTTTGCTAACAGTTTTCATCATAAGCAAATTTACAGCTTTGCGACTTACCTATTTTTTACTATACACCAAGATTTAAACAGTCAATTGTGAATAGCAATTGCCACTTTGCTTAAAAATTCTGTTAAATTTGCAAGCTAAATTGATTGGATGAAACAGGAAGAAATAATAGAAACATTTGTGATTTTGGGTCAAAATATTAAATCATATTTAAATGAAGATTCTACAGTAAGATATTTCAATAAAATAAAAACGGCTGTCAATTCTTCAAGAATAAATAATTCTTGGTTTACCGAATTTTTTGTAAATATTTCATTGAAATCCATTGAGAGTATTTTGCAAAAAGAATTACTGGAAAAATATATTTCAAACTATAAATTCAGCAAAAAAAATCCCAAAAAAATCGCCGTAATTATGGCTGGAAATATTCCTGCTGTTGGCTTTCGCGATTTTTTGGATGTACTTTTATCAGCAAATATTTTCGTCGGTAAACTTTCATCCAAAGATAGCAATTTGATTCCATGTTTTGCGGAAATATTGATTGAAATAAATCCAAAATTTTCAGATTATATATTTTTTGAAGAAGAATTTCTAAAGAATTTTGATGCAGTAATTGCAACTGGCTCAAATAATTCCGCGAGGTATTTCAATCATTATTTTGGAAAATACCCATCCATAATAAGGAGTAATAGAAACTCCGTTGCCATTATTCATAAATTAGATGACACAAGTAATTTTGAAAACTTAGGCGAAGATATTTTTTATTATTTTGGACTTGGTTGCCGTTCAGTTTCAAAGATATATGTTCCAGAAAACTTTGATTTGGTTGGATTAATTGATGCCTTTAACGCATTTTCTTATGTGGCCGAAAATACTAAATATTTTAATAATTATGAATACAATAAAGCTATATACCTTATAAATAAGGTTAAACATCTTGATAACGGTTTTGCATTATTCAAAGAAGATAGTTCAATAATTTCTCCAATATCTGTTATTCATTATGAAAAATATGTTCATGAAGATGATTTATTGAAAAAATTAATGCTTCAGAAATTTAACTTACAAGCAATTGTTAGCAGTAAATTTGTGGGCGAAATATTTTTAAAACCTGGAAATTCTCAATTCCCTAAGCTAACCGACTTTGCAGATAATGTGGACGTATTAAAATTCTTGTCAGATTTATAAAAAATAATTAGAAAAGAAATATCCTAAAAGTCATTATTTCAATGAGATACGTAGTTATCAACATTTAATAATGATAATTTAAGCAAAAAATAAAATAAAGTTTTGGTAATTAGAGAAATAGCTATACTTTTGCAATCCCAAATTTTGAAAGTATAATAATTTAGTTATGAAAGCAGATATACATCCCAAAAATTACAGACTTGTCGTTTTTAAAGACATGTCAAATGGCACAGCATTTTTAACAAAATCAGCTGTTGACACAAAAGAAACTATAGAGTGGGAAGATGGAAACACTTATCCAATTGTTAAATTGGAAATATCCAATACTTCTCATCCATTCTTTACCGGAAAAATGAAATTAGTTGACACCGCTGGTCGTGTTGATAAATTTAATAGCCGCTATAAAAATCGGAATGAAAAAAAAGAAATTAGTAAAGCTTAAAAAAAAGTCCCTAAACGGGACTTTTTTTTTGAAATCAACTTGATATCCTATTCCTTTTTGTATATTTTTGTGGCAAATTAAAATTTAAACCATGAACTACGTTTTATTTGATGAAAAACAGACCAAAACCAGTTTGCTACCATTAACATTTACACGCCCTATTTGTGATTTACGCTTTGGTATTTTGACAATTAGGGAAAAATGGGAGTTAGTATTAGGTTCAAAAACATCTACTTTGACTTCTGAATATTTATCCGAAAAATATCCTGTAATTGATGCCGAAGAAAATATTCTTATCAAAGGAAGTATTGTGCCTACAAAAGAATTTGTGGAAGCAGTAAAAAATCTTAAATCAGAAGAAACTCTTGTCAAAGACGAAATGATTTTGGCTTATCGCGTTACAAAAGAAAATCTGTCGGAAAATGAAAGTGATACCGACGGAAATTTAGTTGAATTTGAAGGTGATTTGATAAGTTTAGAACATATATGGCAGCTTTTTTCTGAGCTCGATGTAAATCTAAAATTTGATTTTCAATTGATAACAAAAGGACGTAAATCAGTTGAAATATCAAAAACAAATAATGTTGTTTGCAAGGAAAATATTTTTATTGAGGAGGGAGCAAAAGTTGAGTATGCATCGCTAAATGCTTCTGATGGGATAATATATATTGGTAAAGATGCCGAAGTTATGGAAGGTTCCTTCATTAGAGGACCATTCGCTTTGGGTCAACATTCTCAGTTAAAAATGGGAACTAAAATCTATGGAGCAACCTCTATTGGTCCTTTCTGTAAAGTTGGCGGTGAAGTCAGCAACTCCTTATTAATTGGATATTCCAACAAAGCTCATGACGGATTTTTAGGAAATTCGGTTATTGGTGAATGGTGTAATTTGGGTGCAGGAACCAACTGTTCAAATTTGAAAAATACTTATGAAGATGTGCGTTTATGGAACTATTACGAAGAATCTTTTGTAAGCACGGGACTTCAATTTTGTGGTTTAATTATGGGTGATCACTCTAAAACAGGAATTAATTCTATGCTTAATACAGGCACTGTTATTGGCGTGAATGTTAACCTTTTTGGGACTGGTTTTCCACGCAATTTTATCCCCTCATTTTCTTGGGGCGGGGCTAATGGATTTAAAATTTATAATTTAAATAAAGCAATTCAAGTAGCGGAGAGAGTTTACGCAAGAAGATCCTTAGATTTTAATGAGGTTGAAATAAATATCCTAAAGCATATTTTTAAATATGTTATCAGGTAAATGAAATAAATTATTTTACCTGACAATTATTGACCTTTTTTACTAATAACCATTTGGCACTAAAATGGTAAAAAAGGTCTTTTCTTTTTATAAATTATTGTAAATAAGATATATATAAATGGAAGAAAATTCTTCAAACATTTATATGACAAATTGACAACTTAAAATATGAAATATAAAAATTTTCGACAACTGGATTTAACCGATATAGCTGGTGGCGATACTGATTTTTTCCCTTTAATGTCTGGACCTGAGGATTTTAATTTTGATAATGCGGATGTTCCTGTTACTCTGCCAGTGTTACCACTACGAAATACTGTGCTTTTCCCAGGCGTTTTAATTCCAATTACCGTTGGCAGACCTAAATCATTAAAGCTAATAAATGATGCTTATGCTGGAAATAAGCTGATTGCGGTTGTGGCTCAAAAAGATGCAAATACTGAAGATCCTCAGTACGATAGCTTATATAAAATTGGTGTAATGGCTACTATTTTGAAGGTTCTTAAAATGCCAGACGAAACAACAACCGTAATTATTCAAGGGAGAAATAGAATCGAAATCTTAGAGGAAACTCAGACTGAACCTTATTTTGTTGCCAAAATTGAACCTCTTCTTACAGATATCATTGTAAAAAATGATAAATCATTTGAAGCATTAATGGATTCAATTAAAGACTTAGCTCTAAAGATAATCAATTTAAATCCAAATATTCCAAATGAAGCTGGCTTCGCTATTAAAAATATTGAAAGCCCATCTTTTCTTGTAAATTTTGTTTCCTCCAACCTGAATTCTTCACTGAAAGAAAAGCAAGCTTTAATAGAAATTGTAGATCTTTCAGAAAGAGGCGATAAACTTTTAAAACTTTTATCAAAAGAAGTTCAGATGCTTGAGTTAAAAAATCAAATTCAAGATAAAGTTAAAGTTGACTTGGATAAACAACAGCGCGATTATCTTTTAAATCAGCAACTTAAAACCATTCAAGACGAACTTGGTGGAACTCCTCACGAGCAAGATATATTAACTCTAAAAGAAAAAGCTGGCAAAAAAATTTGGCAAAAAAATGTTCAAGAATTATTTGTTAAGGAGCTTGATAAACTGAGCAGAATGCACCCTTCAGCAGCTGAATATTCTATTCAACATAATTATCTTGAGACTTTGGTGGATTTACCTTGGAGTGAGTTTTCAAATGATGAATTTGAGCTTAAAAAAGCCGAACAAATCTTAAATGAAGACCATTATGGTTTAGAGTCAGTTAAGGAGAGAATTATTGAATATCTTGCTGTTCTGAAACTGAAAGGTGATGTAAAATCTCCTATTTTGTGTCTGGTTGGTCCTCCAGGTGTTGGAAAAACTTCACTTGGAAAATCTATTGCCAGATCACTTGGTCGTGAATATGTTCGAATGGCTCTTGGTGGATTAAGAGATGAGGCTGAAATAAGAGGCCATCGAAAAACTTATATAGGCGCCATGCCTGGTAGAATTATTCAAAGCCTGAAAAAGGCAAAGAAATCAAATCCTGTTTTTGTACTCGATGAAGTTGATAAGATTGCAAGTAATTCGTATAATGGAGACCCAGCTTCAGCACTCCTGGAAGTGCTCGATCCTGAGCAAAACTCCTCATTCTACGATAACTACCTTGAAGTTGAATACGATCTTTCCAGAATATTATTTATTGCCACAGCTAATTCATTATCAACCATTCACCCTGCATTACGAGATAGGATGGAAATAATTGATATTAATGGTTACCTTATTGACGAAAAAATTCAGATAGCAAAACGTCATCTTATTAAAAAACAATTTGCTGAACATGGTTTAAAAGCTAATCAGTTGAAGTTTTCTAACCAAGTCTTAGAAAAAATTATTGAAGATTACACTATGGAATCTGGAGTTAGAAATCTTGATAAACAGATTGCTAAGGTAATTAGAAATAGAGCTAAATATATTGTGATGGGTGAAGATTACAATCCAAAATTGAGCATCGAAGATCTTCGAAGCATAATGGGTCCATCAAAATTTTCACAAGATTATGCCAATGAAAACAATCAACCCGGAGTAATTACAGGTTTGGCTTGGACACAAGTGGGAGGTAAAATTTTATTTATAGAAGTAAGTGTGAGTAGAGGCAAAGGTGAACTTTCAATGACTGGAAGCCTTGGTGATGTTATGAAAGAATCTTTTACAATAGCACATAAATTGGTGAAAGCCAAAGCAGATGAATTAAAAATTCCTCAAATTGCATTTCAAAATTGGGATGTTCACATTCATGTTCCTGAAGGAGCTACGCCAAAAGATGGCCCTTCAGCAGGAATAACTATATTTACTGCTTTAGTATCTGCTTACACTCAAAGAAAAGTGAAACCAAGATTAGCTATGACGGGTGAGCTTACTCTGAGATCAAAAGTTACTGCAGTCGGTGGTATAAAAGAAAAAATTCTTGCAGCTAAAAGAGCTAATATCAATGAAATTGTGCTCAGTCGTGAAAATGAAAAGGATATTCTGGAAATTAATGAGAAGTATATAAAGGGCTTAAAATTCCATTATATTGATAAGGCGATGGAAGCTATTGAAATTGCTTTAATGAAAACTAAAATTCAGAATCCAATACAATTTATTTAGATTAATTATCTGAATTTTATTGCTTTAGCTGGTAATATTTTGGCAATAATACTTGCTGGCCATAATAACATTATTACTGAAATGGCTATAGTTCCAAGATTTAAAACAATAATTAGTAATATATTAAATTTTACTGGAACAGTATTCATATAATAATTTTCAGGATTTAGTGGAATAATGGAAAAATTATATTGAATAAATAAAAGGCCTAATCCAACAATATTTCCAATAATTAAACCTCTGATAATTAAATTTATAGATTTATAAATAAAAATTTTTCTGATCGATAAATTTGTTGCTCCCAAAGCTTTTAATGTTCCAATTAGATTGGTTTTCTCAAGTATCAAAATTAAAAAAATTGAAACAATTGTAACTCCTGAAATTAAAATCATTAATACAATTATAAAAAGAACATTGGTATCTAAAAGATTAAGCCAGTCGACAATCATGGGATAGCGCTGCATAAGTGTCTCAGATTTAATATTATATCCAATCATTCTATATATTTTACTATTTACATCCTCAATGTATTTTATTTCATTGAGCATTATTTCATAACCCGAAACCTCATTGTTTTTCCAAAGATTGAGCCTTTGAATTTGATTAATATCTCCAATTATAAATTTGGAATCTAACTCGCTAAAACCACTATTATAAATTCCAGATATCTTGAATTTTCTGATTTTTGGTGGATTTTGAACAAAATACATCAAAATATTATCTCCAACATTAACATTCAGTTTGTTGGCTATTGTTGAAGAAATCAATATTTCATTTGATATCTTTGAATCACTAATCTTCGGGAATGTACCTTTTAACATACAACTATTGAAAAAACTTTTATTATAATTGCTGTCAACACCTTTAATAACAACTCCTTCAATTATGTTTTTCGACTTTAAAATTCCACCTTTAATGGCAAATTTACTTATGCTTTTAATTCTTTTATCAGTACTGAGAGTTGCCAATAATTTATTGTCAGTAGCTATTGGTGTTAATTCATAAGATTGATTATAATCAAAATTTGATATTCTAATATGGCCTTCGAAACCTGCAACTTTTTCTTTTATTGCATGTTGGAATCCCAACGCTATGGAAATGGAAATTAGCATAGTTGCAACGCCAAGAGCAATACTAATTACCGCAAGTTTAATTATTGGAGCAGAAAAATTGTCTCCATTTTTTTTAAATAACCGTTTTGATATAAATAATTCGAAACTCATTAATAAAATTTATTGGCGCAAATATAGTCATATATCAAATAGGGCTTTTAAAATCCGATGGATAGAATTTCAGAAATCAAGTTGTCTTAAATTACCTGATATGCTTTACCTGGTAATGATTTTAGCACACCTTTAAATTCCATTCCTAATAAAACTGCCGAAGTCTTGCTCATCGTTAAACCAGATTCAATACAAATACTGTCGATTGAATGAGCTTCCTTGTCATTTATTATGTTGAATAATAGTTTTTCATTTTCGTCCATTTCTACAAAAATGGATCTTTGAAATGAACTATTTCTCTTATCCGAATTTTGCCAATTCATTAATTTTAAAACATCTTCGCCTGATTCAACCAGATGAGCTATATCATTTTTAATCAATAAATTACAACCAATAGATAATGCATCATCAGGTCTTCCAGGAAAAGCAGCAATATCACGATTATAGCTAAAACCAATATTAGCTGTTATCAAAGAGCCTCCTTTTTTGCCTGACTCAACTACCACAATTATATCTGACATGCCTGCGACAATTCTATTTCTTTTCGGAAAATTTTGCCGGTCTGGATTTGTTCCTGAAATAAATTCGGTAAGCAATCCACCTTTTTCAATCATTTCCATTGCTACAGATTTGTTGGCCTCTGGATATATTATATCGAGTCCAGAACCTAATACCCCAACGGTTTTTAAGCCATTTGTCATTGAATTTTTATGAGCGCAAACATCAATTCCATAAGCTAATCCACTTACTACCAATATATCTGCTTGAGCAAATGAATTTATCATCTTATGACAAATATTTTTTCCATGACTTGTGGGAGTTCGTGTTCCAACTATACTTACAATCCGTTGAACATTTAAATCGGCATTACCTTTATAATATAGAAGAATTGGACTATCAACGCATTGCTTTAATCTCTGCGGATATTCTTTATCAAGAAAAAAAATGGGTTTAATATTATTTTCTTCAATAAATTTTATTTCTTTTTCAGCTCGAATAAAAATATCTTTATTGTGCTTAATTGCACTAATAACTTTGTGAGAAATGCCCTGTATTTTGGCTAAATTACTGGCACTTTCCTTAAAAATTTCTTCGATACCACCGCAATAGGCAAGAAGTTTTTTGCCATTTGTGTCGCCAACAAAGGGTAGGAGCGTTAATGCAATTTTATAATTTAGCAATGGTATTTAAGTTAATTTTGACTATGATTTGTTAGATTAACAATTTACATTTTAAAAGTGCTAAAGTAGGAATTTTGAAAATAGAAAGTACGAAAATTTTATTTGCTGTCTTAAATTGGGGACTTGGACATGCAACTCGCTCGTTACCAATTATTAAAAAATTATTAGCGGATGATAATGAGATTATTATTGCTTCCAGTGGGGATGCTTTAATCCTTTTGAAACTTGAATTTCCAGATATTAATTTTATTGAACTACCAGATTATAACGTGAATTACAGCTCTAAAAATATTATATTTTCTGCAGCGAGTCAATTTTTAAAAGTGCTAAATGTTATTAAAAAAGAGAATACTCTGACAAAAGAAATTGTAAAGAAATACAGAATTAACCAAATTATTTCTGATAATAGATATGGCATTTTCCATTCAGAAATTAATTCCATAATTATAACTCATCAGCTTAATATATTAATGCCCAAGGGTTTTGAAATATTTTCGCCTCTTGCTCAAAGAGTAAACAACAAGTTATTGAGCAACTTTAATCAAATTTGGATTCCGGATTTTCAGGGCGAGAATAATCTTTCTGGGAAATTATCAAGCAACAAAAAAATACAATGCCCAATAAAATATATTGGCCCGCAAAGCAGATTCAATAAAAAAGATGTAGACTTAGACTGCAATTTTAATGATTATAAATATGAATTTCTTGCGATAATATCAGGTCCAGAGCCTTCACGTGCACAATTAGAAGAGCTTGTTATAAATAAATTCAAAGTTCTTGATTGT